>Ga0255762_10000527_pt1 | contig 34198 bp, 26 predicted proteins | sample 101ome_16_FD_179962 | JGI IMG/M metagenome (GOLD analysis project Ga0255762, IMG submission 179962) | Coastal salt marsh microbial communities from the Groves Creek Marsh, Skidaway Island, Georgia - 101401AT metaG (version 2) | ecosystem: Environmental > Aquatic > Marine > Intertidal zone >...
GGATAGACTTACAGCGCGAAGTGCGTCGGTTCTCGCGCGGTTCTCGTCGATGCGTCACCTCCGTACCAGCTCGTACCAGCTCGTACCAGCTTGAACCAGCTGGTCAATACTGTTTACCCATACAATTGCCGCGTTCGGACATTCGGCTGGTACCGTATTGGTACGCTGGTACGTACCAGGAAAGCCCTGGTACGGGATTTCAAGCACCCCTAGCCTTCGCACGCAAGCATTCATTCATACAACAAGTGGAGAGCGAACGTCATCGTCATCGTCGAGGACGGACGCGTCGACCGGCGTCGTCGGCGTCGATGTCTCGGCGCGCGTCGGCGGTGGGCGGACGCGGCGGCGTGGCGACGCCGGACGCGGGGGGCGCGGCGGCGGCGCGCGAGGTGGCGCGCGCGGCGGCGTCCTCGGCGTCGACCGCGGCGCGCGTGCCGACGGCGGCGACGCCGTCGAGCGGTGTCGGCGGTGAATGGGCCAAACGCTGCACGCGAGACGCCAAAAAGTTGCTAAACGCGCTCATCGTCGGTATGGTGGTGGCGTTCGCCGTCAAATCGGCGCCGACGTTGGGCGGAAGCGCGAGCACGCCGCCTTGGTTGAGATCGAGATCTCTCGCCGCCGCCGCCGCCGCGATCGCGGCGGTAGAGAGGCCGGGATTGGCGTGTACATTGACCCCCATCGCGTTCGCGTTCGCGTTCGCGTTCGCGTTCGCGTTCGCGTTCGCGTTTGCGTTCGCGTCGAGCGCGCCGCCGACGGGTTGGTGCTGCTTGACGGCGCGCAACTCCGCCACCGAGCTCAAAATTTCGCTCGCCAGGTGCGGACACGAGGCGATCATGTCGTCGTACCCCTCCGTTCCCATGACGTCGCTCAGATTGACGGCGATGAAACTCATGCACGCGCGCTTGAGAGCGTTGGCGTGATTGAGCTCGGCGAGCATGAGCGTGTTCGCCACCGTGTCGACGTCGACGGATTCGCACAGGCGCGCCTCGCACATGGCGCGCAGTCGACTCAAATCAAACCTATCCGCCGCGACGAGCAAGTGTTGCGTCATGGGCACGTCCAGATTGATATCATCCGACGCACACCCGGGACGAGGTTCCGCCGCGCCCGTCTCGTCCGCGCCGCCGCCGCTCGAAATCGAGGCGGCGCCCTCGTCGGCGGCGAGCGCGCCGACGGCGCGTCCGCCGCGCGGAATTTCGTCGGCGTACACAAAGTGCAGCAGCAATCTAAACACGTCCGGTTTGATGTCGAGGAGCGTGCACACGCCCTCGCGTCCCTCGCGCATCTCCGCCCCGGTGCGTAACATGGCGGCGAACACGCTCGACCGCGACGCGAGCACGAGCTTGTGCGCGTTGAAGGTTTCGCCCTCGACGCGAAACGCGCAATCGAAATCTCCCTCTGGATCGTACAACAGTTTGACGAGATGTTTACCAATCGTCGGATAAGACGGCACGTTGACGCTGGCCGCGGGCAACAGTTTCACGCTCTTATTCAGAGCGCCACCGCTCGTGACGACGAGCTCAATCTCGTACCGAATCACCACGACGTCGTCGACGAGGTATCCCGAACCCGACGCCTCGAGCACGGATCGACGCACGAATTTTCTATACCCGTGACAATTTCTCGCCTGCGGATCCTGTCGAGCGCACGAAATCTTCACCGCCCCTTGCTCTCGCTGCCTCCCCTTCGTGATGTGTCGCCCGTTCCCGCTCTGATCGACGAGCGTAAATCGATGAAACGCCCGCACGACGCGTCCTTGCCCGCTCTGCACCACCCCGAGCGGTCGTTGCCCCTCGCCTATGAGCGCCACGAACAAAGCCGCGTACGGATCATCCTGCGGCTGATTAGGCGCGTTTCCATCGCTCATCGATCGCTTCCCATCCGGATAAAACAACAGCACCCACTCGTGTCCCCCCACCATGAATCGATCGCTCGCGATGGGCTCGCCGTCGCCCAACCCTTTGAGAAGCGAGTACCCGGAAATCGTATGTTCGTGCCTTCCGATGACGGTCGTCGTGCTCGTGCGGGACGTCGCGGAGACACCGTTCGTTCGACAGTGTTGTCGTTGGTCTCTTTGAAGTCCGGCGCCCGGTCGAGGGCGCTCCGTCGTCGTCAACGCGCGCGCGCCCGGTCGTCTCGAGCGCGTCGCGTCGGTCGTCGTCGTCAACGCGCGCGGCGTCGTCGTCTCCCCGACGGCGGGATCGCTCGGGATCGGCGCGGCGGTGGGTGGGATCGCCATCGCGCGCGCGCGTTCCGTCGGTCGGTGTCGATCGAGGCGCGTCGACGGGCGTCCGGGCGTCGGCGTGTGTCGTCGAGAATGGTGTCTTCGAGCGACACATTGAATCGAATGAATGAGTGAACCGACGTCACAGAGCGTCGCGCGCATGGCGTCGACGCCGAGCGAGGAGGACGCGCGACGAACGGAAACGCTCGCGCGCGCGCTCTTGGCGAGCGCGCGCGCGGGGGGAGGGGATGGGACGACGCTGGATGGATTGGATGGGGACGCGCTCGAGACGGTTCGAACGCTCGCGCGGTCTCTGCCGACGTCGGGGAACGGTGACGACGACGATGCGGACGAGGATGCGCGCGCGATGGAAATCATGCGTTTGATGCGTAAAGTCGCCGCGGGCGGGTTGCGAGGCGACGTCGGCGGTGGACGAGACGATGACGACGACGCGACGACGGCGACGACGACGACGACGACGGCGGCGACGCCGAGACGCGAGGCGGAGATACGCGCGTCGTTCGTGGTGAAGACGAGAGACGCGAGCGGGACCAAGGTGTTCGCGAACGTGTGTGGAAGCGATGCGGTGGGTGTGCCCGAATTCGGCGGCGAATCGTGGACGGCGGGGTTGATGCCGAGGGAAGCGTCGCGCGCGTTGGAGAGGACGCGAGGGAGAGAAGAGGAGGCGGACGACCCCGCGCTGTGGTTTCCCATGAGCTGCGGCGAACCTCGTCCGGACGTCGACGCGAGTGGGAATCCGTGCGTGGTCGTGGACGTCGTCTTTAATTCGGTCGTGACGCGACACGCCGAGGCGTTCAAGCCTTTGAAGAGATTTTTGAGTCAGGCGGCGCTGCGGCGGTGTCGAGAAAAGTACGGCGCCGAGCTCGACCCGGAGTATAGACTTCCCGCTCGAAAGTACGCGGGCGCGCGACCGCCGACTCGACAGTGGATTCGAGTGAGCGCGCCGGTAGTCGTGAACTCGACGCCGAACGCGGGAGACGTCTGCGACGCGTCAAAGGGCGACGGCGGTCGACGCGTCCTCGAGCACGTCCTCGACTATGTCGGACGACCGGTGACCTCCGTGAAGATCACGGCGACGGTACCGGTGGACGTCGCCGCGAAAGACGTGCGAGCGTGCGTGGTTCGCGAGGGCGTGACGTTGGACGCCCCCGGATTTGAGACGCGACGGGTCGAGTTACCCTTCATGCTGGACGCCGCGAGCGCGCGCGCGCGAATCGTCGCGCGCGGAGACGCGTCGTCGCCGACGATTGTAGAATACGAAGTTGATTATTTGCCTTACTCAGAGGCCGTAGAGAGAGCTCGCGCGTCGAGTTAGACTAGCTGAGAGTAGTTGAGAGAAAATACATAAAAAAACGCGAGTTGTTGATGACAGAAACAAACATTTTCGTTACAACGCCCATCCCGGCGCACCTACTCTCTCGCCTCACTCGTCTTCATCTTTCCGAGCTTGGAGGACGCTAACTTCTTCTTGGCAAACTCGTTGGATATTTTGAATACCTTTTCGCGTCCGGCGTGGTCGCACCCCATGGCGACACCCTCGTAATCGAACGCCGGCACCGGGTTGTTCGGATCCTTCGGTTGCACGTGGCGCAAGAGCTGAGACATAAAGTTAATCTTGTAATCCACGTTGTCGCATCCCATGCCCGTCACGATGGCTTGCGCAGCCTTTTCGTGGTGGGTTAAATAGTTGCCCACGACGGTTTGGTCGAGGACGTTGATCTTCGCCGTGAGCACGTCGATGTGAGGAATGATTTGCGAGCGCAAAAATCCAGTCTCAGCCTTGTCTCCCTTGTACGTCTGTTCGGCTCGTTGCCAGACGTTGAAGAGCTTCTTTCCTTGCACCGAGGGCTTGGCCACCATGACCTTGGTGTTGGCGTGCTTGCGCGCGCTCGTCCCCAAACCGTAATCCGACGCGACGACGAGATCGTTCTTCGCGAGCTGATCGTGGATTAGTTGGAGCGGATTCTTCTGCACCACGGCGTCCGGCTCGATAAACATCACCGTGTAGTCGTGATCCAAGAGCGTTTGCATCGCGTGCACGCGTCGCCAAGAGAGCATCGCCTTCAATTCATCCTTGCCCGCCGACGCGTACTTGGTCACTTGCTTGCGCAAATCGTCGTCGACGTAGACGTCAATCAGGTGACCCGTCGACGACGTCTGTTGTTCTATGTACTTTTTCGTCGTCTCGTCCGGCACGATGATGGTCCAAAAGTCCAAAATCGCCGGCGACGTCGCCTTCATCGACTCCAACAACAGGTGCGCAAACGTCCAGTACGACTTGTTGCAAAACGTGATCGCTCTAAACTTGGTCGCCCTCGTCACCGATTGCACGTGCTCCGCCAATCCGGGAATGTGTCCGGGCGCGTTCTGCGCGTGCATGACGGCCGCTCCTCCGCTCGAGACACCGCCCAGTTTAGGTTCGTACGTCTCGCCGACGCCGCGCGGCGCCGTCGTCATCAGCGCCGCGACGCCCCCGACGCCCGGTCCGTCTCCCGGCGTGATCACCGCCAACACCCCCAGAAGCGCGCACATGAGCGTAAACGCCACCCCGAGCGTTCGCATGCGTCCCACGCGCGTGTCCAACGCCCGTCTCCATCCGACCACCGACGCATCGTCAACATCGTCGTCTCGCGTCTTAACACCCTCGACCGTGTGTCCCTCTTCATCCCGCTCGCGCGTCGATCGAGACGCGAGGAGCGACGCGCGCTCGCCGCGACGATCGCCCGACGCGAACGCATCCTCGGCGTCCATGACGCGCGACGTCCGGCAGGTCGGTCTGTGCCGACGGTCTCTGCGCGTCGCGTCGGGACGTTCACCCATCCGTCGACGACGACGCGATTTCGGACTCGTGTTCTTTTCTCGAGGAGGGGGTCATTGTCGAATCATGAACCGTCACAATCCGAAGTCGAGTCACCCGTGGGTAACTTCACGCGTTCGACCGCCAAAACCTCGCGCGCGCGTCGACGCCATGTCGCTCGACGCGTTTGAAAACGTCACCGTGCAGACCAAGGCGAACGTGTATTTCGACGGACGCTGCGTCTCGCACTCGTTCACGCTCGCGAACGGGGAGAAGAAGAGCGCTGGAGTCGTCTTGGGTCCGTGTGAGCTCACGTTCGGAACCGCCGCCGCGGAGATCATGTCGTGCGTCGGCGGGGGCTGCGAGTATAGGCTGAAAAACACCGATCTCTGGGTTCGGTGCGGCGAGGGGGGGGAGTTCGCGATCGAGGGCGACAGCTCGTTCGACATTCGCGTCGAAGGACAGTTTCACTACGTGTGCTCGTACGCGTGAGCGCGACGGGGACGGAGATGGGCGCCCGATGGAGACACTCCATAGAAACTACATAGAAAACTCTAGTACTCTCAACTTGTTTTTAGTACAGTACGGTGAACGGTGATACAAAGACGTACGAGCGCTACGCGCATCGAAACGGAAAGAATGAACGACTAAAGACGCGCGCTCACGAAGACGCGGTCTGCGGAACGAAGGATGACGGTTGATTGTCGTCGACGAAATCTCCCGAAAGCGCGCGTCCGAAGACGTCGAGGAGACGCGTGCCGTCGGCGTCGTGCGTGTATCCAACCTCTGGGATGACGCGGTCGGCGCAGCGCGCGTCGTCGTCGAGGGAAAACGCTCGACACTTTAAAGTCTTCGCGTACGGGTGGTCGAGATAGGTGTAATACGGCGCGCGTTGTGCCTCGATACCTTCCATACGCTCGGCGTACTCGGATGGGAACGCCTCGGTGACGCCGGCGTCGCTTTTCGCGCCCGCCGCGCGCGCCGCGTTCACTATTCCTTGCACGTCTGGCGCGAAACCGCGCGCGTCTTCGTCCAAAGGCGGGACCGCGGTGACGACGACGGGTCTTTCATAACTAAATCCCGAGAGTCCGTCGATCTTCGTCGCCACGGGCGCGAGTTCCGGGACGTAACTCGGGTGAAGCGTCGTCAAGTCGTCGCCCGCCGTCGTCGCGTTTCTCTCCGCGGCGACGTCGTTCGCCTCAATCACCCTTATGACGTCCTCGCGCGTCAACGACGCCTGCGCCAAGAACGTGCTCGCTAAATTCACCACCTCCGCCTCTAAATCACCCAACCAAGGACTCGAACACAGCGATAACAACGCCGCGAATCCTCCCTGCGTGTTCGTCCTATCGATATCCGTCCACGTCTTCTCCTCATCCTCCCCGACGCCGCATATCGCGTCTCTTCCCAGCGACAGCCACAGATCCTTCCTCGCTTTCTCGTATAATTCGCACCCGGCCTCGTCTTCACCACACAGAGACATTCGCAGATGTTCCAACAATCCGTCGACGGCGCCGATGGCTTGCAACCCGCGCGAGCTCGAAATCGCGCGCGCCACCGTCGACGCGTACTCGTCCGCCGCGACGAGACGCGCGCACAGAACGAAAAGAACGACGAACGCGCGTGGAACCGACTCCACCGCGCGTCGATCGCGACGACGACGACGACGACGACGACGAGACGGCGGCATCGTCAACAACGGTCGTTCGGTCGCGCGCCCGCGGCTCGTCGTCGTCGTTTCGTCGTCGTCACGCATTCTCTCGACGATGACGACGACGACGACGAAATCGACGAAATCGACGAAGGAGCCCGCGCGCGTTCCCGTTCCCGCGCGCGTTCGTCCGCCGCCTCTTCCCACGCGCGCGCGCGGCGCTCTCTCGCGCTCGCGGACGCGTCGTCGTCGTCCAGCCGACGGTCTGCCCGTTATCAACTTCATCGGACACTCAATATGTATTCACACCTCCACTTTACCCAGTACACCACCAAACACATTCTTATGAGTCACACACCCTCACACAGAGGGACACACCCACGCGGTCCCGCGCGGTCGGTGGGCGGTCGGTGGACGATCGATCGCGACGACGACGCGCGCGCGCACTCGTCGACGCCGTGCGCGCGATGACGACGATGTCCTCCGCGACGACGACTTTCGCGACGACGTCGAGAACGACGACGACGACGACGACCGTCGCGTCCGTCGCCGCACGGGGTGGACGAATGCGGATGACGGTGACCGGCGCTCGACGCGGTGCGCGACGCGGTCGAGGCGGACGCGACGGCGACGGGACGACGGTGGGTGGATTTTCCCTGTTCGGCGGTGGGAACGCGTCCTCCGTCTCCGTCGACGCGGACGAGGTGCGAAAGAACGAGCGAGAGTGCGTGTTGCAGACGTACGGACGTGGGGACACCGAGGTCATGGTTCGAGGGAAGGGTTGCGCGCTCTTCGACGCCGAGGGAAGGGAATTTTTGGATTTCACGGCGGGAATCGCGGTGAATTGCCTGGGACACGCGGATGAGGGCGTGAGCAGAGTGATCGCTGAACAGGCGAAACTGTTGACGCACACGAGCAATCTGTATCACACCGAACCGGGAGCGACGTTGGCGAGAAAACTCGTGGCGACGTCCTTCGCCGACAAGGTGTTTTATTGCAATTCCGGAACGGAGGCGAACGAGGGTGCGCTTAAATTCGCTCGAAAGTATGCGAAAACGCGCGCGGTGGAGGCCGGGAAGACGGCCGAGGAGGCGGCGACGGAGACGGTGAGTTTTCAAAACGGGTTTCACGGACGCACGTTTGGCGCCTTGTCGCTCACGTGGAAGGAGGGCTATCGCGCGCCGTTCGCGCCCTTGATTCCGGGGAACACGTTCACGCCGTACGGTGATTTGGAAAAGGCGAGAGAGGTGATCGTCAAGGGGAAGACGTGCGCGGTGTTCGTGGAGCCGGTCCAGGGCGAGGGCGGCATCTACCCGGCCGACGCCGAGTTTTTGCGCGGTTTGCGAAAGATTTGCGACGAAGCCGACGCGCTCCTCGTCTACGACGAGGTCCAGTGCGGTTTGGGTCGCACCGGTAAGCTCTGGGGACACCAGCTCGTGAAGGACGCCGAACCGGATCTCATGACGGTGGCGAAACCGTTGGCGAACGGTCTCCCCATCGGCGCCGTGTTGATGAAGCAAAAAGTCGCCGACGTCATGGCGCCCGGAGACCACGGCTCGACTTTTGCCGGCGGCCCGCTCGTGTGCGCGGTGGCGAACGAAGTCTTCGACCGCATCACCGCTCCTGGTTTCCTCGCTAACGTCACCGCGCGAGGCGAAGAGCTCAAATCTGCCCTCTCCGCCGGTCTCGCCGATCACCCGCGCGTCCGCGAGGTTCGCGGCGCCGGTTTACTCGTCGGCGTCCAATTCGACGTCCCCGTCGGCGCCCTCGTCAAGGCGTGTCGCGAAGACGGTTTACTCGTCATCACCGCAGGTACCGGTGACATCTTACGCCTCGTCCCTCCGCTCATCGTGACCAGCGCCGAGATTCAAAAAGCCGCCGCCGTCGTCGCCAAACGAGCGCGCGACGTCGTCGTCTGAATCCGTCGAGAGGTCGACACGCGGACACGCGCGTCGTCTCCCGAGAATCGTCGTCGTCGTCGTCGTCGTTCTCGTTCTCGTTCCGCTCGCTCACCACCGCGATCGGGATCGCGCTCGCACGGACAAAGACTCTTCGCGAACGGGCGAACCGGCGAGACCGAGCGCTCGACTCCGTCCGCAGACGGACAGACAGCCACCCGACCGACCGGTCGTTCGTCCGTTCGTTCGTCCGTCGTCGTCGTGACCGTTCAAATCGCACCTCGCGCGTCTTCGCGTACGTGATACTCGATACCGTTATAATAATATAAAATATACGTATACACGCCCATAGTAGAGTATATACACATTTAAAAAAAAACAAGGGTCTAGACATCCCCCCCGCGCCCCCCTCGCGCGTTCGTCGTCGTTTGCTCGTTTCCCCATCGACGGCCAGAGGGAGATCGGATGTCTGAATCACGTACTCATGGGCGCACACACGCCTCACTACGTACGACCCACCCCCCTCGACACCGTGTTCGATCAAAATCCGACGTGGCACCGCACACGGACGTCCACCCCGCGCGACCGTTCACGACCGGTGACGACCCTTTGACGCGCCGTGGGGAAAGAAAGAATGGGGGCGGGAGACGCGCTTTACGAACGTCCACCTCGAGCGTCGACCCGTCGACCCGTCGCCGGCGCGCGTGACCGGTGCGCGGCGGTCGGTGGACGTCGTCACGCCCGCGCGCGTCGCTCGTCTCGAGTGAGCGGTGAAGAGGACGGACGTGAAGTTACACGTTCGTGCGTTTGTCCGACGCGCGCGCGCGTGTCTCGCGTGAAGCGCGCGCACACACGGCGGTGCGTGACCGATGGCGCGAGAGGCGGACGATGGACCTAAATGCGAAAGTGCGGTGACTGACGACGACGACGACGACGACGACGACGACGACGCGAACGCAGAGGACGACGACGTGCCCGAGAGGACGACGGTGATAATAATGACGCCGCTTCCGAACGATTTACTCTGGATTCCCGATCTCGTGCGCGGCGTCTTCTTCGCCCCGTGCGAACGACACAGCGCCGGGACCAAGGGTGAGCAGGTGAATCTGTTCTCCGTCGGACGCCGACGCGCCATGTGTCCGGCGTGCGCGGCGGAGTCGTCGGTGAGCGACGCGATACAGGTAAGGAAGAGAGATGTGATTGAGGGTCTGGACGATGCGCACGGGGGGGGTGTTTCGTACGTTCGTTCCGCGAGCCGTCGGACGTCGACGCGCGACGGGGTCCGCGCGAGGCGTCGCTCTTTCATTCATATTATCGCGGCGGTTGATGAGGGCGGTGGTTTGTTTTTTGTGGGGTGGTGGTGTCATCATCCGAAGAGAACCTACGCGCGATCGCGTGTGATTCTTCGCGAGGGGGAGACGATGGATGGACGGTGTCGACGGCGAAGGAAGGAAGGAAGGAAGGAACGCGAGAGAGACTGACGGCGACGCCTCGTTTGGGGCGGGTAACCGACGACGCAGATTCGGAGAAGTTCGTATCACAACGTCGTGCGCGTGCAGGATGTGTACAGATTGATGGATGTGTCGAGCATTCAAACATACATCATTAATTCCGCGCGCGTGGTGTTTCTGAACGAGCGACCGCACCCGAGATCTGGTAAGGGTAAAGAGGACAAGGGGAGAGGCGAACGGTCGCGGGGGACGACGACGGCGCACTCGGAGTGCGCATATTGCGCGCGAATTCTTCAGAGTGAAAACAATAATTATTGTTCAATCTCGTGTAAAGTGAACGGAGGAGACGACATGGCTCCCAAGGAGGGCGTGGACATGTCGTTCGCGGAGGAAACCATCAAACCGACGCCGAGGAAGAGCACGCAAGCGAAGAGCGCCAAGGACAAGTCTGCCGATAGACGAGGCCGTAAAGGGTCTCCAACGAGCGACACCGTTAGCAAGAGCGCTCGCAGTAGATCACCGGTATCGGTCAAGAGCGAGGACGAACCGACGAACAGTAGCCACAGTGGATCACCGATTCTCAAAGTCGCCGCGGGCGCGCTCCTCGCCGGCGCCAAGCGCAAGCATCCGACGGCGAGGGGCGACGCGCCCGCGACGCCGGCGCCTCTCCTCATCACTCCATCCGTTCTTCACCGACGCAAGAGCCGTCCGAAGAAATCCCCGGTGGGTGATCACTAGACTGACGTACAACCATACGCCACCACACCTCTCCACGCGCCTGTACACGACACGAAACCGCGCCGCCGCCAAGAGACGAGACGACCGACTTTGCCGCGTCCGCGCCGCGCGAGGTTCCGAGTCGACGAGACTCGACCACCTCGCCGCGCGTGGCGCACCGAAACACCCCTCGCGCGAGAGAGAGCGTCACCATTCAACCATTTGTTTATTATGTACGAACCACACACGATCCCCCCCGCCTCCGCGCCCTTTCGCCTCCCGCCTCGCACCGTCGAGAGACCGAGGACCACGAGGACCGTTGACCAATCCCGACCCATCACCGAGTCCCCGTGTCGACCGACCCCGCAGAGTTCGCCCGCCGCCGACGCCGGCGACGACATGACGTCGTCGCTGTTCAAGGATGAAAAGCGCACGCAGTATTCACCGCTCATGACGCGCGAGGAACAGGTGCGCGACGGCGACCTCGGACGCGACGGGAGACGACGGACGGATGGACGAATGACGACGATCTGGTTGGATGACGCGGACGCGCGAGACGACGCGAGAGGCGTCGGTGGGCGTCGATCCGCGACGCGAGGGACGATGCGATGGGGTTACGCGCGCGCTTCGATTCGCGCGAGAGAGAGACGAGCCTCGAGTGCCGCCGCGCGGATGCGCGAAAGCCGGAATGCCCGAACGCGCGACTGACGAGGGACGCTCGGCGAACGCGCGCCGCACTCGCGAACAGGCGGAGGCGGTGGATGACATGGAAAATGCGATCGATGACGCGCGCGTGTCGAGAGGTGTAATCGGAAGCTCGTCTTCGTACGCGAATCCGGCGTACGCGCCGACTCGAGGGGCGGTGGACGAATCATTTGAGAGCGTGCCGCTCAAGGGCGCCGGACGGTCGTTGGCGCAGAGAGCGTCGGCGCATTTGAAGGCGCTGAAGAAATCGATAAAAAAGGCTTTTACAGATTCTGGGAATTCGAGTTCGCCGGCGTCGACCGCGCGGCGAACGACGTACGCGAACGATACGTTCGTGGGGTCGCCGCCGACGGGACAAATGTTGGCGAGTCATCACGCGCGCTCGCGCTCCGTCGATTTACAACACATTCTCGGCAATTTGGAAGAGACGCTCGAGGGAGCGGACACCGCGGCGACGTTATTACATGAACTTCGCGACTCTGGGGGTGATCCAGACGTGGATGCGGCGACGAACGACGCATTAGATCAAGAATTGTCCGACGTGTGCGAGGCGCACCGCTCGCACCTCACGCAAGTGGCGGAGATGTCGGGGGCGGGCGTCGCTCTCAGCGAAGAGCAGCTCGGCACGCTGCTCTCGACGGTTGAAAAACTCAACGCCGCGTTGTTGGCCATGAAGTCGGAAACCAGGGGGCACATCGACGCGGTCTCGGCTCCGAGCGCCGCGCCCGACGGTCGTCCGTCTCTCGGTTCTAGTCGCATCGAGTGCGCGACTACCGAGGAAGAGGAGGCGGCGATGATCGCGCAGGCCATCGCGGCGAGCTTATCGGTACAACCTTCCACGAGCGAAGAAAGTGGAACAGAAAACGCTCTACCGGCACCCGTCGCCGCCGCGCCGCCGGCGTTGCCTCCGACGTCTCAGCAGTCTGCTTCCGCCACATCTAGACCAAAGACCAATGAGGAATTGCTCGCGAACCTCATCGATCTGTGAGGTCGACAAAACGAGTCTTCTTGCACGTTTAATCGATGCGACTGTATCACGTTTTCACACTGTATTCTTAAAACGAAACAATTTCATGAAAGTTTGCGTCATCGCGTTACGTTCAACAAAGGGATGGTATGTTACAAAATGCGTCTCTAAGACTCTACGTAAACATCGCCGAGAATGTCTCGAACAAATCTTGTGCTTTGTTGACCGTGAAAATGTTTTAGTGTGCCGTGCTAACGGGCTACAGTCTCACGACTGAGTGTCGCTCGCCTTCTCCGACGAAGTCTCCGCGGAGGCTTCATCCGACTCAGATGCTTGCGACGTTTCTAACTTTGAACGTGGAACAAAAGGTTTAACTTCCGCCGTCAACGATTTTTGCGTTCGGTTCGGAGTGGTAGCTGCGTTCCAATCGCGATGATACAACCCTCTTCGCACTGGTCCGGGATCGCGTCCGGCGCTCGCCGCGATGGCGCGAGACAACTCTTCATTCGCACCAATGACACCGTTTTTCGCCCAGAGCGTAAAGAGATTCACACCGCGCGTCCAACCTCCACCGGCTTCGCACGCAGCCACGACCGCGTCGAGAATGGCGCTGTCTCCCACCGCATTTCCTACCATGTGCTTGATGTCCTCGGCTAAATCAAGCGCCGTCATCGCGTCCCCAGCTCTCGCAGCCGCTCGAGCGAGTGCGGCGTACACCGCCACACCCGGTTGTAATCCAAACGCATACATCTCTCGAAGCTTCTCGTCTGCCCCGTTGCGATCGCCGTTCAGAGCTAAAGCGGCCACATACGCGCCGTACACGATGGAATCTCTGGGCACGTATCTCCGCTCGCACGTGCAGAGAATGTCCAGGACGGTGCTCGGATCGGAACATCTCGCCGCCGCCGCCGCCGCTGATCTGTACGCGGTGAGGAGTTGCGTCTGATCGTACTCGTTCACCGCTCGCTCCGGCGCTCTCACCTCGAGTTCGCCGTTATCGATGACGGTCGGAATGGTTCCAATCTGAATCACTTGCGGTTCGTCGGGAGTGGATGTTTTAAACTTGTACTCCGCCCAGAGCTCTTGTAAAACGCCGCGAGCTTTTTGAAGTTCGGGACTAATGTAACCCGGAATGGTGCCATTCTTCCACAAGGGATCGTCGTTGTCGAATCGTCCGCACGCGTAAAACGCCCTCGTCCAAACGAACGGCTCCGTGCTCGTGGGAGAGTGTCGTTTGAATTCGCTAAACACTTCAAGCGACTTTGGCCAGTTTCCGAAACGCTCGCACGCCATCATGAGATATGTGTACGTCGAAACCGACAGCGCGCTTTGCGTCATGGAATCGTAAAGCTGTTCGTACACCATGTCGTACCGCTTGCCGCGGTGCAACGCGGTGATGAGCGAGTTGAACATACCCGGAGTGCACGGAATGTCGTACTTTTTTCGAGCTTCTTTGTACAAGCGCATCGCCGTCTGCGCGTCTCTCACGTTTGCACACGCGAGAAGCATGTTGGACACGGTCGCCGCGTCCGGGGAGACGCCGTACTCTCGCATCATTTTGTAATACGACATCGCCTTCGGAAGGTCGCGCGTTTTATCGAGAGTGCTGATGATGGAGTGAAACGAGGAACGATCCATGGGAACATTTTCTGCGCGCATGCGCTCGAACGTTTGAGTCGCAAGTACCGCGTCTCCACACTTCTCGCACGCGTTGAGCACCGCGTTGAACGTGATGGTGTTTCCGTTGATGCCCGAATCCACCATGCGGTTGAAGAGCTCAATCGCCTTGTCCGCGCGGCGGCCTTGCACGCAACAAGAGATGGCCGCGCCGTACGTGATGCGATCGATCTCAATATCGGGATGATTTTCCACCAAATCCGCGAAAACCGCCATCGCTCTGTCAAACTGCTTCGCCTTGGCGCACGCGCTCAAGAGCGCCGAGTACGTGAAAATGTTGGCTGGAATGTTCAGTTCCGTCATCTCGTCGAAAATCTCGAACGCCTTATCGCACTGCTTGGATTTCCCCAACGAATTGATCAGCGCTGAGCACGTGATGGTGTTCGGTTTGGCTCCGTGCACCGGCGTCATCAACCGATACACCTGCAACGCCTTTTGCCACTGCCCCTTCGCCCCGCACGCCTTGATCAAACTCGTGTACGCCGGCGCCTCCGGTCTGAACGCAGCCTCTCGCAGAGCATCCTCAATCTGATTGAGATCTGTTTCCTCCACGCGCGCGATCAAATTTTCCAAATCACCCTGCGCGCCTCTCGTCGACGTCGTCGCCTCGCCCTCCCCGCCCCCGCGCGCGCCGATTCTCTCCGGTCCACCCCTCCCGCCTCGTCCACCGTGTCCACTCGCGAATCGTCCACCACCGTGATGCTGGTGTCGCTCTCGCCCACCGCCTCTCTCACCGCGCGAGTGGTGCTGCTGATGAAACGTCTTCGCCGCCCCGTTTCGCTCGCCGCCGCCGCCGCCGTCGCCCCCCCCCTCTCCATTCATGGGCCCAATCACCCCCACACTATGGTGACGAAGCATCCACGGCGACCGACCACCACCGCGTCCACCGCGCCCACCACCGCTCGGCTGATGACGGTGATGTTGATGCGTGCGCGACTGCGCGCGCCCCCCGTCCCCGTCGCCGCCCTCGCGCGCGTCCTCGCGCCCGCGCGTCGTCGTCGTCCCACCGTTCTCTTCCACCGCGCTCGACTCCCCGACGACGACGGTCGCCCACGCCCCTCGAACCATCGTCGTCGTCCTCTCGCGTCGTCGCGCGTCGACTCGTATCGGGGCCCGAGCGTATCTCGACCGAACGCGCGCCCTCCGCGCGCGCGACGACGCGAGACGCGTTTCCGAAATCCGACGGCGCGCGCGCGGAGGGCGAACGAGAGAGAAAAAAAATCTCCCGGGCGAGCGCGCGCGTCGTCGGAGCGCGGCGCGCGACGGCGACGCGTCGTCGACGTCGACGACGAAGATGGATTTGTGCCGCGCGGCGCCGAGACGCGCGCGGATAGGGAACGTGCGGGTGGAGGTATAAAAAGTGTCGACATGGGCGTGCGAGGGTGCACAGTACTGAGGTTTAGGATCACCATGTTTTTTCGGTCGTTGGATCGCGCGCGCGTAGTGTGGGACGCATCGAGACCGTGTGATGATGAGGTCGATCACAATCTTTTTCAACAGGAAGAGGGGGGTGAGGGGGCGAGTCGTGACCGGTGGATTCGAGAAAGATGCGTCGGACAAACGGATGGGTGGAGATGTCATCGCGTCCACGGCGCGACGGCGCGCGACGGGACGGCGTCACTTGAGGAGGTCGCCGACGTCGAGGGTGCCGTCGCCGTTGACGTCGAGCATGTCGAATCTGGAGGCGATGCGGTTGAAATCGTCCGCCTCGATGACGCCGCGAGCGACGAGCATGGCGCGAATGAAATCCACCTTGTCGACGTATCCCTTGTCGCCGCCCTGTTCGGCGAGCCAACGCGCGCTGAGGGTGAATTGTCGAAGCTCGTGCTCGTGCTGCGCCTTGGTGGCGATGGCGTCGGAGGCGACGTTACTCACGGCCCAACCCATGACGCCGACGACGATGAAGGCGTAGCACGCGGAGAATATTTTGCCGCCATCTGTCTCGGGTAAGATGTCCCCGTAACCGACGGTGGTGGAGGTGACCACCGCCCACCAGACGCCGTCGAGATAGGACACGCCTTCGAGCGCGTGAAACGTCGCGGCACCGATGAGAATGACCATCGTGATCACACCCAAGGGATGGAGCAGCACTCTGAGCACCGGGTGCACCTTTGCGGGTTCGGAGTGCTGGGCGTGCGCCTTTTCGGTGAAGCGCGCAATGTCGTCCGCGTTCAATACGGCTCCAAGTTTGGAGTGTACAAGCTCTAAATCCTTCTCCAACTGTGCCGTCATCTTTTTCTGCGCCGCGAGCTCTGTGGATTCCTTCGCCTCGACTATCAAATTCGTAATCTTTGAAATCAAAATTGTCGCCAACGCGATGCCGACGATGATGAAGACAATCATAAACACCTTCCCGGCGTTCGTCACCGGACTGATATCACCGTACCCCACCGTCGTCACCGTGATGGCGATGAAATATATACAATCGACGAACGATTCAAACCCAGGTTCGTCCCACCCCGCGCTCAATTGCTGTAATACCAAGAGGGCGACGACGACGTACGTCAAAAAAGCCAACCATAAATTACCGTAAATCGCCGCAAACGCCCTTCCCGCGCACTCTCTCGCGCGTTGCCTCGGCGTCTTCTCCTCCTCCTCCAGCGCGCCCTCGATGTAAGCCATCTCCTCCAACTCCTCTCGCCTCGATCGCGCCCCGGGATCCTCCTCGTCGCGTTCTGGAACCGCAACCTGGCGCGCTCTCGACGTCGAGGTGGCCAATGCAGAACCGAGCTCAGCGACGTTCACGTTCTGTCGCTTGGCCTCGTTCAAGAGCGCGCCGTACGTGTGCAGCGTGCGCTCACTCATCTTTCTATTCGCCTCGGTCAGGAGCGCGTCTCGCCTCGACGCGGCGTCGTCGTCTGTAGGAGCGCGATGGGTGTTTCACGACGGAGCTGAAAACCGTGAAAGGGACAAACGACGGTTCGTGACTCATAGAACGACCCACTCGTGTCCTCTCGAGCGGGGAAGTCCCGCGGCGTGGCGCGAGCGACGCGTCACAGCGCATCGATCGAGCGTCGAGCGCGCGAACGAACGCGACGTGACGCACGCGCGGGATCGATACACACCGTTTGTGACACGCGACGATCGCCATGAGCGCGACGATGACGACGATGAGGTTGACGATGGGCAAACCCTGCGTGGGGGCGCGCGCCAAGGCGACGCGAGCGACGCGCGCGAACGGACGACGATCGGTGGCGGTGAACGCGAGCAAGAAGTATAACATCACCATTCTTCCGGGCGATGGGATCGGACCGGAGATCATGAAGGTTGCGACGGCGGCGTTGGAGGTCGCGGGGAAGAAGGCGGATGTCGAGTTCGCGTTCACCGAAGCGTTGGTCGGTGGAAGCGCGATCGACGCGACGGGCACGCCGTTGCCGGATGAAACGTTGGATATTTGCAAGGCGTCGGACGCCGTGCTCTTGGCCGCGATCGGGGGATACAAGTGGGATAATTTGCCGAGCGCGCAGCGTCCCGAGCAAGGGTTGCTGGGCTTGCGAGCGGGCTTGGGCGTGTTCGCCAACCTGCGACCGGCGACGGTGTTGCCGCAGCTCATCGACGCGTCGACGCTCCGTCGCGACGTCGTTGAGGGTACGGACATCATGGTCGTTCGCGAGCTCACCGGGGGTATCTACTTTGGTAAGCCGAAAGGTTTCGGCGTTAACGAAGCCGGCGAACGCATCGGCTACAACACGATGGTATACTCCGAACCGGAGGTCGATCGTATCGCCAAGGTTGCTTTCGAGATTGCCCGCAAGCGCAAGGGTAGACTCTGTTCCGTCGAAAAGGCGAACGTGCTCGAAGTGAGCCAGCTCTGGAAGGAGCGCGTCATCGAGACGCACAAGGATTTTAGCGACATCGAGCTTTCCCACATGTACGTCGACAACGCTGCGATGCAGCTCATCCGTAACCCGACCCAGTTCGACACCATCGTGACGGGTAACATTTTCGGTGATATTCTTTCCGACGCCGCGTCCATGTTGACCGGTTCCATCGGTATGTTGCCGTCCGCGGCCATCGGCCTCGACGGTCCGGGCTTGTATGAGCCGGTGCACGGGAGCGCCCCGGACATCGCCGGTCAAGACAAGGCGAACCCGTTGGCGCAAGTTTTGAGCGCGGCGATGATGATGCGATACCAGTTCGGCGAAGAGAGCATCGCTTCTGCGCTCGAAAAGGCGGTGAACGACGTCCTCGACGACGGCTATAGAACCGGCGATATCATGCAAGCGGGCATGAAGCAAGTCGGCTGCATCGAAATGGGTGAGAAATTGCTCGAAAAGCTCTAGAGAGGTATTTTTTTATACTACAGGCGAACATCTAATATAAAATATACGCGCGAAGCGTCAGTCAAGCATCGGCGGAAGCGGCACACCGATCGATATTCCCGAGGCGCGCCTAAACGCGTCGCTCCGCAAGCCTCCGCGCCGCACGCGCTCGGGAAGGTTAAACGTTCGATGGAGCGTCGATCGCACGTCCGTGTCCGTCGCCAGCTGACTGAGAATAGGGAGCAAGGATAGTAAATGGTTGTCCTTCTCGTCATCGTACCACGACTCGATTGGAATGGCGTTCTCGATTTGTAATCCGAAAGCCTGCGGCGAGTTGTCGATGATAATCGTCCTAGAAAGATCGCGTCCGAGGACGCGTAAATCCTTCATGAAATTCCCATCGATTTGCACGCACGAATCGCGAAACACTCTGTGCTTGATCCAGATTTGTTTCGGGTCGAGTATGTCCAGTAACTTGTCGGCGTACACTTGCTGCGACGCGGTGAAGACGACGATTTCGTATTGCTTGGAGACAACCTCCATAAAAGTGGACAAATGCGGTCGTTTCTTGACGTTGACTTGATGAACCTCGTTGTTGAACACGACGGGAAAAGAAAAGTCACACTTTTCTCCGGTATTCTCCAAGTTTGAGTGCACCAACGTCTCGTCGAGATCCAACACGAGCGTGTTGCGTTCCCCCTCTTGCTTTGGCAGGACGGGTCTGCTCGGCCCGTCCGAGATGTGCGAGCGCGGAGTAAACTTTAAATTGTAAATGAAAGCCCACGGATCGTACTCCTCGTCGTACTCTTCGTACGGTACGCACGACGCCTCCTCGCTCGTCATCCCGAAGCGTCCGAGATATTCCTTTGCAGAGATCTGTTCGCCCCCTAGCAATTCCACTTGCTTGTCCTCCAAATCGTCGATGCTCTCTATTTCGCTGTGAATCGCCGTCATCTCGATCCCGAACGCCTGCGGACCGGAGACGTCCAACTCTTTCGCGCTCACGCGTCTCGATTTCGACCTTCGCCGCGGTTTTCTCGTCCCGCTGCTGCTAAAGAATGAAAACATTGGAGAAAAAATGGTATCCAAGAGCTTTCTCGATCCCGAACGTTTCATCTTCACCGCCGGCGACGTCAACACCGCGACGTCGACGTTCGCGGATGATCTCTTATTCTCTTCCGCGAAACGCGTGGTGAGATTCGTGGGAATCATCCCCTTCGCGTCTGCATCGTTCGGGTCCACGCGTCTCGCCGTCGTCTTTCTCATCGAGCTCGTTATGAACGACGCTTCCCCTGGCGGTCTGATCCTCGATCCCGGAGGCGTGTGCGCCGCTCCCGACCCGTTTGTCTCCTCTTCCGAGATCGCGCTCGTCCGCGCGCGCTTCGAGTCTTCTCTCGCGTCCGTCCCTCGTCGCTCTCGTTTCGTCCCACGTTCCTTCCGACTCAGCGACTTGAACAACTTCATCGCGCTCCCCATCAATCCCGCCGATCGTCGTCCCGTGCTCGTCGGCGATCTGCCATGTCAAAAGTCAACGCGCGTCATCAGATCAGTCACTCGAGTCACCGATTGGGTTCATCGCGCGCGCGCTCGACCCCATCCCGAACTCGTCCCGTCCCTTCGCGTCCCGAATGCGTCCCGAGCCGCCAATCCAACCGTCACCGTCCACCCTCCGTCCCTCGCGCCGCCTTCCGTCCATCACTCCCCGCACGCACCCGACATCATCCTCTCCCTCATCGCTCGACCCTCTCTCATCCCTCGCTCGCGTCGATCGACGCGCTCGCGCGCTCATTCTTTCCCGAATGTCCCGAATGTGTCGACGAAGAAATCAATGAATGAGCGAGTCGATGGTCGCGCGCCTCTTCGCGCGATGCGTCGATGAGACGTCTCGAGACGACGACGCGCGCGTATCGCGTCGATACGTGTCGCGTTCACGTCCGACGACTCGATCGATGCGCTTCGGTGTGAGGAAATGTCTCGTCATGACACGACTGGGCTAAAAGTTGGTTGTTCCCCTCTCGAAGGGCGCCGAGAGTTTCGCGGGACGCTCACGACGATTTCGGGGCGAAAAAGGACGCGATCGAGGGTTGATTCTTCGCGGAGGATGCCGCGTTCGTCTCTTTCGCGTCTCGTCGTCTCTTTTGCGCGCCGGATGATTTCGTCGACGTCTTGGACGCGCGCGCGTAGAGTTTGGCAACGGAGGATGAAAAGACGCCGTCGTCCTCGAACGCCGACGCGGGAAACCAGCGGAGCTCTCGATCGGGATCGTCGACGAGGACGACGGCGGCGTTTGAGTGTTCGTTTTCGTCGCGTTCGATATCGTACACGGCGTAGTGCATCACCTGACGAATGTGTGAGAAGACGTGGACGACTTTCCCGCCGGCGATGTCGGACGCGCGCCGCCACCTCGTCGTCGACGACGACCCGAGGGCGTCGCACACGGCGTCCTGCGCGCTCGTGACGTCCGTGCTCGGACGCGTCGCGAAGGACTCGTCCGATTCAGTCGCGATGAGGGCGTTGGGAAACTCCCATAAACCAGCCAAGAGTCCAGTCTCGGGACGTTTGGCGAGAAGATAGGAAAAAGACGCGCCATCTCGCCGCCGCGCGACGACGAAGGCGCGTTGTTCTTGACGTTTTTCCGCCTTTTTCGCCGTCTCCGGAAACGTCGTCACCCTAAACGTCCCACCCGTGCGCTCCACCTCGCGCAATCCATCGCACCACGACGCGATCGGACACGAACCGCACTTTGGATTGGCGGGCGCGCACGTCGTCGCCCCAAGCTCCATCATCGCCTGGTTAAAATCCCCCGCTCGACGACGATCCATCAACGACTCAGCGACGCTTCGAATCGTCTTCGCGGCCTCTCCCTTTAAAGGATCACCTCTGATCATCTTCGCCCGCGTCACCACGCGATGCACGTTACCGTCGATCGCCGCGCTCGGCACTCCGAACGCGATGCTCGCCACGGCGGACGCCGTGTACGGACCGACGCCGGGAATCTTCAACAATCCCTCCACCGTTCGCGGATACCGCCCTCCGAGCTCTCCCGCCACGTATTTCGCACCCTCTAATAAATATTTCGCTCGTCGATAGTATCCCAATCCCGCCCACTCGTCGTTCACCTCCTCGATCGTCGCGCGAGAGAGCGCCGTCGCCGTGGGCCATCGCCTCGTCCATCGCCGCCAATACTCGGCGACGCGTTCGATTTGCGTCTGTTGACTCATGATTTCCGACACCAACACGCCGTACGCGTACTGATCGTCCGACATGCCTCTCGACCGTCCGTTCGCGTCCGTTTCGAACGCACGTTCGCGCCACATCGTCGCGAATCGCTCGACGTCTTCGTCGTCGTCGTCGTTCGTCGTCGTCTCGAGCTCGAGCTCCGTCCACGCTCTCTGCGTCGATCCTGGGCGTCGTCTCCACGGTAAATCTCTCGCGCGCGCGTCGTACCACGCGAGAAGACTCTCTCGCGCATCTTCGTCCGTAAAACGAGCGTCATCGCGCGTCGACGTCGACGTCGAGGGCGCGCGCTCGTCGTCCACGTCGACTTCACATTTTAAATCATCAGCTTCGCTCGGACGCCGGTCCATGGCGCCGTGGGCGTCGACGTCGCGCGTCGCGGTGATTCGAAGCGGTGCGCGCGCGATTCGCGACGCTTTAAAGGCGCGCGAGGAGGCGAGGGCGAGGGCGGTGCGCGAGGATGCGCGGCGCATGCGCCGGAGTGAGGAGGACTCGGGCGGCGAGCTCGAGCTCGAGAAGGCGCTTTATTGATTGATTGATTAATTCTGTGTCTGTGTGTACAAGGAGCTACGCGCGGTGGTGGTAAAAGTGATGGTGATGAATAAAATCGTTCGCTCGTTCGAGGCGTGCGTCCGACGCTCGACGCTCTCGCACGAGACGCGCGCGGACGCGGCCCGTCCGTCGTCTTCGCTACCGCGCCGAAGTGCCAATCTCCAACCAACTATCTTCTACGACCGCGGCGACGCGTTTATTATACGCGCGTCGATTTTCATTGTACAGCGCCGCGGCTTCGGAATTCGCCGGCGAATTCGGATTGGGATCGCAGAGCAACGACTGTATGCTCGTTAAAATCGCCCCCACGTCGTAAATTGGGCTCCATTGGTTTTGTAAAATGTCCAAACAGATGGATCCATCGTTGTACACGTTCGGATGGAACATCTTCGTGACAAACTTCACCACCGGCGCCTTGTTCGGGTACTCCTCGCTGAAGGCGATGGTCAGTTTAAACGTTCCGCCCTCCCACGGCGTACCCTCGGGTCCGAAGATGACCGCGTGCCACGCCATGATGTTACTCTCGCTCGGCGTGCCGCTGATACCGGCCGGTGGATCCGTTTGCAGTCGCTTAAAGTCCCGCATCAATCGTTTACGCGCGGGCGTGGACATGACGGCGCGCGCGATACACGGACGGACGGTTTCTTCCTTCACACACCGACCGACGCGATTCCGTCGACGCGGACGACGCGCGCGCCGTCTTCGGACGGGCGGCGCGAGATTCGAGACGTCGGTGCGCGGTCCTTCACGCGCGCGCGCCGGTCCTTTACGCGTTCGCCGGGCGAGGGGCGAGCGTCGGGGTGTGATGCGCGCTCGAGGCGGTCGTTGGGTTTTAGCAGAGGGCGAGCGGGCGAGAGACGCGGGAACGCGCGCGTCGATCGTCGATGTGGACGCGGGACGCGCGCGAGGGGATAAAATGTAAATCGTGGATGTGCGCGCTATGGATTACGGTTTTTTAGCTAGGAGTTGGTCGGCGAGCTCGGCGCGAAATTCAGCGCGAAGAATGTCCTTGACCTCGTCGCGAATATCCGCCGCCGCGCGTCGAGCGGCTCTGCTCGGTCCTTTACGCGTGCGTGACCTCACCACCGCGGCCTCGGTGGTCAGGGTTTGAATCTGTGCATCTCTCTCGCGCAACACGGTTTCGAGCTCGACGACGCGCTCGCGCTCTTTCATTCTCGCCGCGTTTTCGTGGAGAATGGAAAATTCCAACGCCTCGCGTTCGATTTTCATCGAACGCTTCAATTGTTCGATTTCCGTCTCGCGTTCGAGCTCTGCCGCGGCTAACGCGTCCAGAACATCGTCGAGCTCGCGCTTCGCCTCGTCGAGCTCGAGTTTTTGCGCGTCTGCGCGCGTCGCCATGTCTTTCATAAACGCCACGAGCTCTCTCTCTCTCGCGGCGCGACTCCGTCCGCTCGTGCCCGCCACCACACCGCTCGCGCGATCGCGTCGCTCGACGTTCGTCGCGATCGCATCATCACCTGTCCCTCGTGTTCCTTTCCCGCTCGTCTCCGCCATGAGCGCGCGCGCGTATCGCAACGGCGTCGTTCTCGCCGCCGTCCCGTTCGGCAGAGGCGACAGCGCCGGTCGTCTTCCCACGTCCCCCGCGATCGCGGGCGATCGAATCAGTCCCTCCTTGACGACGCGCGAGCGTCCACCACCGCGTGGATTCTCCCGATCGTCGCATCTCTCGCTCACGCGCGGTGCGGTCGGTGCGGTCGGCGTCTCGGCGCGCGCCGGATTGGATGTCGGTTCGGGTCTGCCATCATCGCGCACGTCGATCCTCGCGCGCGCGGCGACGATGGCGGCTCGAGAGGCGTGCATCGACAAGCGCGAGACTCGACTCGACTTCGAGCGTCGGTCTCGAGCGCGTCCCCGCGCGCGTCGCTCTGAAGTCTGCGTCTCGTCTCACTCGGCGTCTGTTCCCCCGGGACGGGACGAGCTCGAAAGAGTCAACTATTCGGTCGGTTATGTTACAAGGCGCGTCGATGGGACGTCGATTCGCGCGAACGGGAGTGAATGAAACATCGGTCACGGCGGCGGCGGCGGCGGCGGCGGCGGCGGCGGCGGCAAATTCGACATGGTTCGCGGCGGCGGCGGAACGCCTCCTCGAGGCGCGCCCCCGGACGCGTCCACTCGACGAAACGTCAGTTGACACGTGAACGTCTTGACGTCTGGATCCCAATTGGTAAAGAATTTATCGCGTCCCGCCTTGTCCACGTCGACGTTGGGCACCTTGAACGCCACCGTCTCGTACGGTTCGCACGCAAACAAAATGTACTGGTATCGCTTATCCCACGCTTCCACTTTTTGTTCGTACGCCGACATGAATCTGTGTCTCGGTTTGGTTCCGATCTCCGCCTCGGGATAATCCAGCTGAAACAGCAAGCTTCGCTGTCGCGTCCTCGGATCGAACTGCTTCGTCACCCTGTACCCCGGTCGTCCAATCTTCACCGTCTTTCTCGGTTGAATCTTCGTGTGCGCCGGCGCGTTCACCGTCACGTCTCGCGCATCTCTTGCCGCCCGCTTCGCTAAATTTTGTTGATGCCTCTTCCCTTGCGTGTGCGCCAGATAATTCCCCTCGTTCGCGTGCAACGTCAGACAGAGCTTGCACTCGTACGAGCCCAAATGATTCTTCATGAAGTACGGATCCTTCGCCAGATCGATCGTCTCGAGCGCCAATCGCCGCAAACGCTCGCGCCGATCGACATTCGCCTGTTGCTGCGACGCGACGCCGCCGGAGCCCACCTTGCTCCCGTGTTCGCGCGCATCCATGAAGGACATGGCGCCGGCGGCTCAGTCACCGACCGCGCGCGCGGTGCGTCGTGGTCTCGCGTGCACCGCCTCGTTCGACGCGCGCGATCGAAAGCGACAACTTTTTAGCGACGCGCTCGCTCGCGAGAGAGCGTCGACGACGGTCGCGTCGAGCGCGGCGCACTTTCGCGCGTTGGGCAAATTTTCCCCGATCTCGCAAGACGACGGCGACCCTTACACTAAACCCTGAAATATAGTATTATACATATTTTAAGACCATCAAAACACACACACACACGATCTCGGTACTGTGAAAGATGGTGGACCATTCCGACGATTCATTCGCGCGCGTCACACGCCGACTCGGCCGACGCGTCGTTCGCTCACGCCACGATGCGCGCGACGAGCATGCGCGGCACCGCGGTCGCCTCGCGCGCGCGCGCGACGCCGCGCGCGACGCGTGCGGTGACTCGATGCTCGACGATGATGATGATCTCCAGCGCCAAGACGGGCGCGGGGACGCCGGCGCGCGCGGTGACGATGCCGGCGCGACCGGCGCGCGAGGCGCGCGTCGCGCGCGCGAGACGCGCGCCCGGTCGATCGGCGGTCGTCGTCGCGTCGTCCGCGGCGAGTGGGAACGACGCGCCGAAGAAGGGTGAGGAGGGGGTCGCGGGGGCGGACGTCGAGGCGAGCGACGTCGAGGGCGACGAGGAGGCGCACGCGGGTGAACGAGTACAACTCACGATCGATGAGCTCAAGGAGGAGGTGATCGAAGAAGAAGTGGAGGAGTTGACGGTGATGGGACGCGTTTCAGAGGGTTTGCGCTCGGCGAGCCAGAACCCGGGGCTGCGCAACTTGGGCGGCCTCGGTTTCTTCTTCTTGGCCAGTACGTTCGCGTATTCGTGCTACAAGGTGTTCCGTAAGGCGACGAGCGGACGGGCGAAGCGTAAACGCACGGTGAACAAGAACGTGGAGGTCGTCGAGCGATTGAAGCACTTCTTCCCGCTCGAGCGCGACAGTCTGAACAGAGGCGTCGTGAAAGGTTTATCGCTCAAGACTGGGTACACGTCGGCTGAAATCTTCCGCAAGTACCTCAGGTACAAGCTCACGGAGGAGGCTTTTACCCTCGACTTCGTCGCAGACGTGCTCGCCCTGAAGAACGCGTGTGAATTGGGAGGTGAAGAGATGAAGGCCATTCTCGTCGAGTCGGGCGAGCGAATGTTTAAGAAATACGGGACTCTGATGACCAACTTGGCGGGTCTCACGCAGTCTGGCATGGAGCGTAAGATTGATGGCGCCGGTAAGTTTGCCAAGTTGATGTACCTCGCCGACTTGGATGAATTCATCGACAAGACTGCCGGCGGCGAGGTGCAGCTCAAGCTGAAGGAGATGTTCGGCGCCACGGACGAAGACTACAACAAGGTGAAAATCACCGCCTTGGGATCGGACGAGGTGGACGTCTCCTCCTTGAACACCATGATCGCCTCCGTGCAGGCTTCCGAGACGAGCGAGGAGACGACGGATGGTGAAACGCCCGCCGAAGAGTGAGCTCGCTCGCTCGCTCGCAAACCGTTCCTCTCGCCGAGTCTCAACTCGACGACACGAATTGGCGAGATGATTTCATCTCGCATCCATAGTCGCGCTTCGCCGCGTGAGCCATAATTTGACTATTTAATACAGCAAAGCCACGAGCCGAATCAAGCAAACGTTCTCGATAACCGCCGACGCCGAGACGTCCCCGGGGACATCGATCGATCGCTCCTCCACGTCGCGCCTCGCGTACGATCGACGACTCTCGACGTGTCACCGCGCACGACGCGCGGAGACGATACGCTCGGACGCGTGCGAGCGACACGCGCGCGTACAAGCGACGCGAGCGAGAAGAACGTGTCGTAATCGATAATCGCGTCATCGTGGAGAGAGAATTCAATTCGCGCTTATCATGACGTCGAGCGGAGCGCTCCCGGCGCAGTTCGCCACCTCGTGCAGCGTGACGAATCGTGAAAATGTCGTCGTGTGCGACACGGGCACCGGGTTCGTCAAGGCTGGGTTCGCCGGCGATGAGGAACCGAGGACGGTGTTTCCGTGCATGGTGGGCCGACCGACGCTTCGGTACGAGGAGGAAATGTTCGACGACGGCGTGCTCAAGGATGTGTACGTGGGATCGGACGCGGCGAGCAGGAGGGCAAACTTGGAGATTTCGTATCCGGTGTCGAACGGGGTGGTGCGAGATTGGGAGGACATGGGATTGGTGTGGGACCACGCGTTCGAGAGTTTGGGATGCGACACGAACGACTGTAAAATCATGCTCACGGATCCTCCGTTGAATCCGAAATCGAATCGGGAGCGGATGATGACGACGATGTTCGAGACGTACGGGTTTCGCGGGGCTTACGTGCAAGTGCAGGCGGTGTTGACGCTGTACGCGCAGGGATTGATGACGGGCGTGGTGGTGGATTCGGGCGACGGAGTGACGCACGTCGTGCCGGTGGTGGATGGATTTTCGTTTCCGCATCTCACGAAGAGATTGAACGTAGCCGGGAGACACGTGACGACGAGGATGATTGATTTATTGACGAGACGCGGGTATCCGTTGAACCGGTCGGCGGATATGGAGACGGCGAGGCTCATCAAGGAGGACGCGTGTTACGTCGCGTACGACTATAAACGAGATCTCCAGTTGGCTCGCGAGACGACGGCGACGAACGCGTCGTACACGCTACCGGATGGACGCGTGATCAAGTTCGGGCCCGAACGTTTCATGGGACCCGAATGCTTATTCCAACCGGATCTCATAGACGTCGAGGGCGACGGAATTTCGGAACTCGTCTTCAAGTGCATTCAAGAAAACGAAATCGACAACCGTCGATCCCTGTACCAACACATCGTCCTCTCGGGCGGAAATTCCATGTACGCTGGCTTACCTTCGCGTCTCGAGCGAGACATCAAGCGCTTGTATCTCAAGAATGTGTTGAACGGAGACAAGGAGGCGATGAAAAAGTTCAAGATGAAAGTCGAGGCGCCAAAACATCGTAAACACATGGTCTTCGTTGGAGGCGCTGTCTTGGCGGACATCATGCGAAGTAAAGACGAGTTTTGGATATCCAAGCAGGAGTTTGAAGAGCAAGGCATAGAACGAGCGTTGAAAAAGTGTGGCATGTGACGCGGCGCGCGACTACGTAGACATTTCCAACTACGGTACAGTATAATAAATAACAAATACGGCGCGCTACGCGCTCTCACTGATCGGTTTTGACATTCTGTGCTGCACCAGACGCAGAGGATCCATGAGCACGCGCATCATCCCACCGTCCTCGTCCCCGTCGATCGAGAATCCCAACCTCTCGTACGTCTGCAACGCGACGACGTTTGTTTTGTTCACCGAAAGCGTCACCCATTTCGCGCGAAACTCCTCCCTTCCTATCGTCTCCACCTCCTCCACGAGCGCGCGCGCGACGCCCCGCCGTCTGAACCCCTCCTCAACCTCGAGCGAGCTCACGAACACGGCCGGCGTCGTCTCTCCCGCTCGACGCGCTTTCGTCCTCCAACACGCCACCGATGCGAACACGCGACCGTTCGCCGCCTCCTTGGCGACGACGCGCGAGATGGACGACGCGCGCGCGCTCGACGCGCTCGCCGGCGTCGTCACTCGCTCGACGACGTACGTCCACCCGCTTGACGACATGACGCGACGCGCACTCGCGCGGCACTCGACGACGCGCGCGATGGAAAAATGGGACGGATTAAAGCGCTCCTTCATCGAATCGCGCGAGCGCGTCTCCAACGCGCTCTCGGACGCGCTGGCGAGGACGACGGTTGAGTCAACGTCCGACGTGTCGCGCGCGAGCGCGTCGGGCGGCTTCTCGTGGACGCCGGAGCGCGCGTTTCATTCGTTCCCACACTCGAATAATCCAAATGGGAACGGCGACGACGACGACGAATCCACGGACGCCGACGACGAGGACGCCGGAAAAACGACGACGAGGACGTCGCGAGGAGGCTTTTTGAGGCGCCTAAAGGAGAAGAAGAAGCGACTGTCGAGCGCGAAAGGGATCGATTCGTCGTATTACAGAGGGGAGGACGACGCGCCGACGCTGAGTCGAGGCGGCGGGACAACGCTGGCGACGGTGACGCGCGGTGAGCTCGCGGGATCGACTACTCGCGCGTTCGTGGTGATGCGTGTCGTCGGAGGCGACGGGAAACCGCGAGGACGACGGGTGGTGACGGGTTGCCGAGCGAAGACGTCGACGCCGGTGTGGAACGCGACGAGAGACTTGCGGTGCGAGGCGACGAGAATGGACGCGTTGTGCGTGGATGTGTACGCGGGAGAGAGCGTCAAGGGGGTGCAAAAGGGGACGCTGATAGGTAGGGGGCAGATTTCGTTAGATTTCGCGCTGGCGCACGCCGGGGTGGAGTTGGCGGTGCCTCTTTACGCGCAGCTGGAACGCTTGACTTCACCGGGGACAGTGTACGTAAAAGTCTCGGCGTGCGCCGAGACGAGACGCACGAAGCGCGTCTTCTTCGTGCGTCACGGTGAGAGTAAATGGAACGAAGCGCAGAGGGATATCAACATCGCGAACATGATGCGGTTCGATCACCCGTTGACGCTACTGGGCGTGCAACAGGCACAGGCGCTCGGCGGTCGAGCGGCGGTGGCGTGTTCGCAGGCAGAGGCGGGCGTGCTCGTGCACGCCAACGTCATGAGTATGTCGCCGCCGACGATGAGTCCGCCGTCGTCGCCGTCGGCGTGCTCACCCATTCGTCCGTCGTCCCCCGAGCACCCGGATCATCACTGCGACGGCGTCGAGTTGTGCGCGGCGTTTAGCGCGTGCAAGACGTGTTACGTCTCTCCGTTGACGCGAGCGGTCCAAACGTCGTGTTTCATGCTCCAAAACCATCCGCGAGCGATGAATGGGACGATGCGTCAGGTGTGCTTACAGTCCATACGCGAGATTAAGGGCGTGGGAGGCTTGGATACGGTGGGCATCGCGCAGGGAGACGGCGTCCTCGAACGTGCGAAGAAAAAGTTGGCGGAAATCGTCAACGAAGAAGCCGCGTCGCGTCTCGGCGCGGGACTGATGTTCGACCCGAACGACGCCGTCGGGCAGTGGTGGACGACGGAGACGGATTCTGACAGTTCTAAAGACGTCGAGGCTCGAATGTATGATTTTTTGGAGACGCTGCGCTTTGACGAGGACGACGCCGTCATCGTCGTCGGTCACAGTTTATTTCTTCAACAACTCGTCGCCAAGCTCGTGCCGCCAGAGAGTGAGGGTGAAGGACAAGGACGGGCGACGTCGCAACCGATCGCCATCGCGCCGCCGAATCCTTTCGACACACTGACGGAGATGTTTTCCTCGAACGATCCGTTTGAGACTCGACCGCCCGTCGGCGCGCAACGCGACATCGACTTCGTGCCGTCCATCGCGCCCGTGGCGGCGACCATCGAGACGCGTCGAGATAAGGGGAAAATTTTCGAAAAACTCATCAACCAAAAATTGTGCAACGCCGGGTGCGTCGCCATGGATTTAAGTTTCGACGAGGTCGGACGGGCGACGCTATTAGACGCGTCATTAATTTTTGGCAGTCGATTTGTGTAAATGCTCGGTGGGTGGGCGAGATGCGTCGATGACGTCGCGGTGGGCGGGCTCAGATACCGTCACGCGCGGTTGATGCTCGCGGGACACGACCGTCTCGACGCGCTCGCGCGATCGGAGCGACGCGCGGCACCGTCGCGACGTCTCGAGGGCGCGATTTGTGTGTAAATGCTCTACTGTACAATTGTACTTCCTACGACTCCCGAAGTAGGCTATCGTGTAATAAGCTAATAATCAACGCGCGCGTAACACCCCTGCGTCGCGAGAGGTATCACGAAGCGGTCAGTCGTCGTTGCGAGCGCGTCAAACGTGGAAAAGAATCGTCGTCGTGTCATCTCTCAGGAGCGCACTCGTGAGTTAACGCTAGGACTAATCTTCACCCGGATATCACCCCGTGCAGTCCGCCCGTCACAGTTGTCATCATCGAGATGTGTACACGCGCCAAAATATACCGTCGTGCGAGAAAAAAAGAACAAACGCTCACACGTACCTTTACATCACTTTATGGATGGTTTTCACGTCGACGTATTTATCCGTCCCGAGCGCGGCGTCCAAATCGCCCCACCACTCGTACAAAAACTTCTCGGCGATGATCCTGAACCAAGGACTCCATCGAAGCCCGCTCGAGGTATCCATCATTTTCTTCAATTCTTCAGCGCTCACCCACTTCGTATCGTCGATCTCATCGCCGTTCACCGCCGTGGGAAGCGTCTCGCCAGCGACGTCCACCTTTGCGAATAAAATGTAATCCATCTCGTGTTCTCCCCACGTCCCACCCGCTGGTTGATTCGCGTGCTCGGCGAATTCGTCCGCGGCGCAGTAATGCAACCGCGTCAAAAACTTAAACCTGTCCATCGGCACGTCCTTGGCGTCGATGCCGAGCTCGTGTTTCATTTTCCTCACCGCCGCTCGCTTTGCGCCGACGCACGTCCCGCTCGCCACCGACGCCTCGTCATCCATCTCGTCCGGTTTCTGTCCCGTGAGCTGATGCGAGCAGCACGTGTTCGTCCACACGCTCGGAAATGTAATCTTACTCGCCGCTCGCTGTTGCAACAACAACCGATCATCCTTATCGAACAAAAACACGCTAAACGCGCGGTGCAGCGCCCCCGTCGGTGTCTTCGAGCTCGCGATGAACTTGTGCGCGTTCTCTTTGCTCTCCGACCCGAGCACGACGTCACGCGCGTCGACGAGAATCACGCGATCGTTCTTCATGAAATCCTCCTGCGTCTGCGACGCGTCCCACGTGGACGACGCGCGGTTGCCCATGATTCTCAGGGTTGGGCGCGCGCGCGACGATGCGCTCAACGACGCGCGCTCGAGCGCGAGAGAGTCGCGGAGAGACGCACGAATCGACGCGCGCGCGTTCTCGCGCGCACAGTTCTCCGCGCGCGCGACGGTCGGTGCGAAACGGGCGAGCCGTTCCCCGACCGAGCGCATGTGAATGAGGACCTCGGAGCGCTCGTGAGCGCGTACGCGCGCCCGACGCGTCGAAAGACTGAAAGAGTGAGGTGATTACACGCGATGACTAGGCGATTGCGCGCGTGGTGACGTCGGTGCGCGCTCAGTGCCCAAAGTAGTACTGAAAAAAGAATAGCTTGAGCACCAGGGCGAACGCAAAGTTGGCGCTTCCGATGAAGCTGACGAAACTCATGGCGAAGGCGGTTCCCTTGGAACTCGCAGCGACCCGGTTTCTGACGTTTGACATCAAGAAGACGGTGCTCAGAGCGGCGCAGATGCCGAAGAATATCCAACGGAACAATTCGTATCGCACGGTGGCCAAGATGCACACCGGAACGAGGGTCAAAACGCTGTATCCGTACAGACACCACACGTCGACGACGCGTAAATTTTCCACGCGCGCGTAACACGACAGCGTCAGGTACACCATGAGCGAGAAGACAAAGACGTAGCCGTAGATGATGGCTGCGCTCAGACTCACCGTCTTGGCGTCGAAATCCCACGCCTGGTTCTTATGAATGTTATATTTCCCCCACGCGCTTCCCAGGGCGATGAAAAAGATGAGCGTCGCGCACCCCCACACCGGCACGTACAAATCTGCATTCTCCGCCACCACCTCCTCCAAAAAGTTACCCCGATGCGGCGACAAAAACACATTGGCGACGCGCTTGCCCACATCGTCTGTGTCCACGTCGAAAAACTGCTGATAATACGAAACGCTAAAAATCCAACCTCGTCGCCGTTTCGGCGCCTGCGCCTCCGGATCGCTCGTCCCACCCACGAACGACGAGCTCCCACCCGCGGTCCCGCTGGACGACGCGCTCGCCCCGAATTCATCCCTACCCTTTCCCGGCGCGTTCACCGACGCCGAACCACCGAACACGCTCGTCGACACCGGCGTCGGCGCCGGATCCGCCGCCGGCGCACTCGAGCTCATCCCCGCGAACGCGCCCTCGGGACCGAACCCGGCGTCGTCCGCGTCGAGATCATCGTTCAAAAACGGATTAAACTGCGAATCGGCCGGACGTCGTCAGTCGTTCGTTCGCGCGTGCGTTCGTCATCACGCGCGCGCATCGAGTTCTTTTCGTCAATCAAATCGAACACGATCCCTCCATCACCGCGCGCGTCCGCGTCCATCGTCTCGCGTCGTCCACCACCGTCTCGATCGATCGCGCGCACCTCCTCCGCGCTCATATCCCCCCCGTCGCCGTCTCGTCGTCGTCGATCGATCGCGCGCGTCGTCGGGTGCGGAGTTTCATCTCGACGGGCACCGAACGACCGACTGACGCGTCACACCGCGACGCACAGCCGCGCGCGCCCGACCGACGAGAACCGACGAACGCGCGCGCGTTTCGTCTCGTCCTCGCGCGCGACCAACCGCACGACTCGACGCCGAGACGCCGGCACGTCGACGCATCGCATAGAGAAACGGACCAAAGTTTTCGTTGAATTAAATTCATCGCGCGTTCGCGCGTCGTCATGGTGAAACTCACCCTCTTAGCGCGCGTGAACGATGGATTACCGTTGGCTGAATCTTTAGACGTCGCCTCGGCGTCGTCGTCGTCGTCAAACACCAGCATGGACGCGCTCAAGAGACAAGCCAAAGGATTATTTCTTCGACTGGGCGGCGCGAGCGGCGCCGACGCGCCTCCGAGTCGATTGACGATCGAGAGCGGGGAGTATTTGATGCATTACATCATCGATGGGAACGTTTGCTATCTCACCGTGTGTGACCGATCGTATCCGAAGAAATTGGCGTATCAGTACTTGGAGGAATTGCAACACGAGTTTGCGCAGACGCACGGCGCGGCGGTGGACGCGGCGGCGAGACCGTACGCGTTTATAAAGTTTGATACCTTTATACAGAGGACGAAGAAGTTGTACAGCGACGCGCGCACGCAACGTAATTTGAACAAATTGAATGATGATTTACACGACATTCAACAAATCATGACGAGGAACATCAACGACATCATGGGACAGGGCGAACAGTTGGATCGCGTGAGCGCGATGAGCGGGAATTTGAGCGAGGCGAGTAAAAAGTATAGTAAAAGGGCGAAAGATTTGAGTCGACAGGCGTTGATTCAAAAGTACATGCCGCTCGCGATATTTATCGGTATTTTGATTCTCACGCTCTTGTTGAGGGCGTACGTCTTCACGTACAATTAACTACTAATAGAGAGGGACGAAGACGTTGTAGCGACGACGCAAAGTAATACAAGAAAGAATG
>Ga0255762_10000535_pt1 | contig 33944 bp, 54 predicted proteins | sample 101ome_16_FD_179962 | JGI IMG/M metagenome (GOLD analysis project Ga0255762, IMG submission 179962) | Coastal salt marsh microbial communities from the Groves Creek Marsh, Skidaway Island, Georgia - 101401AT metaG (version 2) | ecosystem: Environmental > Aquatic > Marine > Intertidal zone >...
ACAGAACTGCAAGATGGTTCTGGTTGGAATCTGCCTGGCCCATATACAAATGAATCATCTGCTGCTTCTGCTGGCATTGCAATCGGTCAAGCATACTACGATAACGGTGGAACTGTTCGTGTTAGGTTGACATAAGGTTATTTAATTTATTATGAAAGTCGATAAAGTTTTAGAATATGTAAGAACTTATTTGGGACGAGGCCTCGGGTGGGAACATAGTATATGTCTACCGCAAGAAGAACTGGTGAACCTAAGAAGGTCTATTGGTGGTGTCAATTTACAGTTTGCTGAAACAGAATATCAAGAAAACAGAGATCATCTTGTTCACTGGATGTCAACTGATAATTTAGACGCATTTAAAAAAAACAAAAAAGATAAAGTAAGGTTAAAGTGTTTGGAACACTTTGGGTGGATAACCGAGAAAGGTGTTCCAGTAGCAATCAATTATAATTTAAACTCGGATGGGTTTAGAATTGATGATAGTTATGATAAAGAGGGGATTGTGTTTTATGGATGCAGTCACACTTTTGGTGTCGGATTGCCAAAAGAAAAAACTTTCTCACACATAGTATCTAAATACTTTGATTGTGCGGATTTCAACTTTGGTGTTCCTGGCACTGGATTGGATTTAGCAGTTTTACATGCTATGTTTATGTTAAGAACCGATGTAAAAAATCCAAAAGCAATTGTTGTGTTGAATCCCCCTCCTAGACGATGGAATTTTTTTTCTGGTTTTAATATAAGGTCTTGTTCTGCAAATACAATAAAGAAAAACCCAACGAAAGAAGAAATGTACAGTATGGAATATTGTTCTATCTTAAACGATATGAACAACCTTGTCCAAACATCAAAAAACATTGTTATGCTTCAAACAATAGCAAAAGAAATGAAAATTCCAGTTTTTATTGTTGATTCTGCACATGAATTTCGTAAAGAGTATAGAGCATGGGGCCACTATGAATGGCAGCTGGCTAGAGGAAATGATTCTTTTGATGGTATAAGTATGGCAAGAGATTTGATACACCCAGGCGCTGAAACTCATAAAATCTGGGCGGATGATATTATTGGTTTGATAGGCCCGTCTATGAATACCCTTAACTTTGCTTGAGGAAATCAAATGAAATGGTTAATAGAAAAAATCAAACTATGGTTCACAGAAGAATATGAACTTACTGTATTCTTCCCAGGCCCAGCGCAAGTTATGCCGGATGGTTCACGAATTGAGTCTGGGGCCCCAAAGACATATCATTGTAAAAAAATAGTAAAACTTACTACCAAACATATTATTTTTGTTGATATGGAAGGAAAGAGACACGAAATAAAAATGGTGGGTGATGTTGGGTACGATTTGAAAAAAATTTATTAATATCTTTATGAATGGATAAAAAATGTCAAAAGTTGATGTGTTACTTTTTACTGGAATGGCGGGATATGCAAATACAGTAAAAGAGTTTGGTGATGAACCAGTGTATGAAACCAGAAGTAGAACTTCTGGAACATATAGAATTGCTACCTACATAAGAGATGAGTTTGATCTTGATGTTGAGGTGGTAGATTTTATCTTTTCTTGGACAATTGAAGAACTAAAAGAACTTTGTAAAAGTAGGATTGGGCCAGATACCAGACTTGTTGGTATTGGCGGAATCTTTTTTCTTAGCGCCCCAGTAGTTCTTGAATTGTTCAAACACATCAAAGAAACTTATCCACATGTCACCACATGCGCTGGTAGTCAAGATGTGTGGTCTATTGTACAGATACCAAACATAGATTACTACGTCTCTGGATACGGAGAACTTGGTATCAAAGCAGTATTAGAAGGAAACCCCAAGTGTGTCGATCTTCAGATGTTTCCACATATGCCAGTTGTGAAACATGTTGATTGTTGGAGAACAAAAGAATACAACGCATGGCCATGGCCAATACTCTCCATCAAATACGAGGAAAGAGATTTTATCAAACCTTATGAAGTTGTTTCTATGGAGACATCTCGTGGTTGCCGTTTCAAGTGTTCTTATTGCAACTTCCCGATTCTAGGGGTTAAAGAAGACTACACTCGTAGCAAAGAAGACTTTGAAACAAACATCAAAGAAAATTACGACAAGTGGGGTCTTACAGAATACATTATTACAGATGACACATTCAATGATTATGTTGAAAAAATAAGAAAGTACGGTGATGTTGTTCAATCATTGGACTTCAAACCAAATTTCACTGGATATGTTCGTGCTGATCTAATGACCATGAGGGAAGGTGATCTGGAAGAACTGGCAAGGATGAGATTTAACAGTCACTTGTATGGCATCGAATCTACGAATCATGCATCTGCTAAAGCAATTGGTAAAGGGGGAGACCCAGAAAAAATCCTGCCTGGTATATTAGAAGCAAAGAAATATTTCCTCAAACACAATGATTTTTATCGTGGCGAAATGAGTTTTATTTGGGGACTACCTCACGAAACCAGAGAAACACTGGACAAAACATTCAAATGGATTGACGAAAATTGGTATGGTGAGGCAGTATCAATGTTTCCTCTACACATCATTAGGGATAGCGGGTTTTCGAGACCCAATGATATGTCCAACAATATGGATAAATATGGATATACAACCTTGCAACCAATAGAAATTAAACCAGTTGGGGATAGACTGGATCATATTTACAACAACCCAAATATTGCTGACTATTTTAAGTGGAGAATTAAGAAAATGGTTCCAGATGTAAACTCACCACAGTTTCAAATGGGTAGTTACCTCTGGAAAAACGAACACTTTGACTATATTGAAGCATTCATTGGCGTGCAGGAAGAAATATTTGGACACGAAAGATACTGGGATCGTGGTGTACCTATCTTTAATCAGTCAAATTGGCAGGGAGTTGGATTTACAAAGAATGATATGTTGACCAAAACATTTAGAGAACTGCCTAGTATGATGAATCCACCCAGAGAAATGGTCAAAGATTCTATAGAAGAGTACAAACAGAAGAAGTTATCTTTATAAATATATTGAAACATTAAATATTATTTTGGAGAATTTACATGCCAGTTGAAAGAAATATCAGGGATATTCTTGCTTCTGGACAGACAGACCTATTGGAAGCAGATATGTCAAGAAGACTTGATATGTTGGTCAGACAGGGTTTGATGTCAACAGGCAAACTTCCCATCCTAAAACGTGGTTTAGAAAAACTACAAATGGGAAAAGTTGGAACGCCACAGGAAAGAGATGCAGTAAACACTCTGTTGAATTCTATGATGTATATCGTTCTTGGTGACGATACGGTATTTCAACGGGCAAGACAACACACCCAAAAGAATCGCTATCAGACCGAAGAGAGTGAGATCAACTCGGCCGATGAAAGTGATGATGTAGAACTGAATGAATGGGAAACATTTTTGTTGGACATTGAAACTCTTGAAGAGAAGAATGTCCCAACAAACCCAAAATTGTGGTCTAAGTATAAGTCGCAGGCAAAATCAAAGTTTGATGTCTACCCTTCTGCTTACGCCAATGGTTGGGCCGCCAAGATGTATAAAAAGGCCGGTGGTAGTTGGAAGACTGTCAGTGAAGAAGTTGACACTGGACAGTATGATGCAAGAAAGAAACCGCAGTCCAGTGAAAAGGAAAAACAAGCTGTTTTCGACAAGCATCGTGAAAGGATGAAAAAACTAAAGAAAGAAGAAGTCGAACTTGACGAAAAGTTAGAAACAGAACGCATTAAACATCCAGTTGGCAAAAGACCCCCAGGCATAGGGTGGACTCTTAAACAGGCGGGTGAACAAACTGGAAAAGACCATAGTGTGTGGGAACGCAAATTCAAAAGAGTAAAACCCACAAACGAAGAAACAGAACTTGACGAAAAGATCGAAGACATGGACATGGGTGAAGTTATCAAAGACTTCCAAAAGTCTGATGCCCCTCAGTTTAAAGGTAAGTCAAAAGAAAAAAGAAGAGAGATGGCAATTGCCGCTAAACTCTCCAAAGAAGAGACCGAAGAGGAAACTACTGTGAACACGAACAACCCCTTTGCTGCAGCTAAGAAGGCAAAATTAGACGAGTATAGAACTAAGAACCCTGCCGCCGATGCAGAAGATTCTCGCCAACGTGCCAAGAAGGCTGCTGAGAGACTTTCTCGTAAAGTTGCAAAGACCGAGAAGGAAACAGACCCAGGCATCAAGGAAGAAGTCGAAATTGAAGAGGGTATGACTGCAAAAGATATTAAGATGGGCGTGGGTATTGCTCGTGATAAGAGATATGCTGGTGGAAACATGACAGGTGCATCTAAGGCGATGGAAAAGGTCAAGAAAGGTCTCTCTGATCATCCTCGTGTTAGGAAAGAATTGCAGAAACAGAACGAAGAGTCTCAAGAAGATTCTGTTGATGAAATCGCAGAAATGTCCTACAAAGAAAAGTTTCAGGCCATGTTGAAGAAAACTGGCAAGTCTCTTGCATCAATGTCTGACGAAGAGAAGAAGAAGTTTTTCAACAGTGTAGATGACGCACACAAGGCGAAGAACGAAAACTACACCATGAAGAACTCTTACGCTAAGTCTGGCAAGATGTCAAAGGATAAGGAATCACATGACACGGGTGGTTTCCGTATTTCTAACAAAGATGCCGCTGCTGCAAAGGATAGACTCAAGGCGAAGAAGGGTATCAGTGAAGTTGCAATCGCTGGTATCAACGCACCTTCACAGGGTGGTACTCGCAAAGAACTTCTCGACAAACTTAGAAAAAATCCAAAAGACACTAAACTTGCAAACTCTGCTTGGAAGGCTGGTGCAACTAGCAAAGAGATCAAAGGTGCCATTGCCAACGAAGAGATTGAAGAGAGCGCTGCTAACAGGGCTTTTGCTCAGGCAAAAAGAGATTACGATGCGGATGACAAGAAAGGTCTTGCTCCTACCAAGAAAGACTCTAAACCCGCAAAAGTCAGTGACGCATCTAATGCAAAAGAAATCGAACACATTGTACCTCAGATGCGAAAAGCAATTACTGTTGGTAAAGAGGTTCAGTTTCAAGATGGGAAGACGCACAAGATCAGCAAGGGCCATGCTGCCAAATTTTTGAACAAGTATATGAACAGTAAACCTGCTGACAAACATAAGATGCAAACGTCTGCCCATAAGAGTCACGATCACTTTATGAAGCATGTATAAATATCAAAACAAAAACCTCTAAAGGAGAATAACAATGTCCGCTTGGTCTAAGTCCACAAAACCCGTAGTTACGGGTATTCCTGCTTCAGAAATCTTCATGGTTGACGAAGCAGAAGTTGCCGCAACCCCAGGCATCGCACAGCCTGGTTGGGTTCGCCGTAAAGTACAGGGTTCTAGAGTTGTCTATGAAACTCTTGTTGCAATGGCAGATGCCGCTACTGATGCTGAATACGAAGCCGCAGTTGGTGTTGTTGCTACAGCACTTGTTAATGGTACAGAGTACAAAATTCTTACTACAGGTGACACCGACTTCACATTGGTTGGCGCCACAGACTCTAACCCAGGCACAGTCTTCACCGCTACTGGTGCTGGCGTAGGAACTGGTACTGCTGTTGCAACTGCCGATGATGACGATGACGAGTTCCCAGACTCCTAATAAATACTTTTAGATTAGGAGTATTTCATGGCTGATGCAAAACTTTCAGAACTAAATGCGGCTACTTCTGTAGCCGCTGATGACACACTTTATGTGGTTCAGAGTTCGGATAGCAAAAAGGTAACTGTTGCCAATGTTTTTGGTCAGGTTCCGACACCTACTGTTTTTGCCGATAAAGTTTCTATTGGCGATCATGAAACAATTACTGGTGCAGGTGCGTTGTCTAACCTTGTCAACGTACATCTTATCAATAGTCCAGGCGCAAGCGGAACACTCACAATGTCCGCTGGTGTAGAAGGACAAATGAAAATAATTATAATGACATCCAATTCTAGTCAGATTAATATGATATTGGATGACAGTGATCTTGGTCATGACACCATCACCTTCTCTAATGTTGGTGATACTGCTACTCTAATTTTTGCAGGGTCAAAATGGTGGATGATTGGGGGAACGGCTGTAGTAACATAAGATAAGAATAATAATATGGTAGAATTGAGTGAAGATAATTATCTTGTTTATGCTTTAAAACACTACAATAGTCCAGAATGTTCTGGCATGGAAGATTTTGAAGAAGACATAAAAAGATTTAAATATTTGAAGAGATTGTTCAGAAGGTATGAAAGAACTGGAGTACTGAACGATAGATTAATTTTGAATCACTTAATTGTGTTGTATAATGTCCTTGACGGTGCTGCGACACCACTATTGTTTTTTAAGATTGATAAAAAACATTGGCCAATTTTAAAAACTTTTTTAGTATTCATTAATAGAATGCCTATAGAATCAATAGTTAGTGGTGGAGTAAGGGGTGATGAGATACCACTCGACTTTCATGTTATAAACATACTTAGGAATATTTAATGTCAAGAGTAGTAGACACGCTAATTGCTTACAGAATATTGAGAATGTTTTCTCAACCTATTACTCAGCACCCAGCATATATTCAAGGTATTGTTGATAAAGACGGTAACAAGATCAAAGAACCTAGTACTTCATCCGAACTAGATTCTTATACAATGCTCGATAGATTAGCCTTCAAAATTAAAAGATCATTGATGAAATCTCCAGATAGAAATGCAAAGAGACTGTTGACATTTGCTGCTGCCATCGCTATTTTGAGAGAACAGAGTGATGTAGATGAAATGTCAGAAGAAGACTTTGATATTTTAATTGATATGTATTCTCAAGATGAAAACATTATCAGCGAGGCAAAAATATTAGAATCGGGAAAACTCCCATTTAGATATTTTGCAATGGGAGAGGAAATAGCCAACGCTGCTGGGCCTATGGTAGGTGGAAACATCGCCGGATTAGGAACAGACGCTCAGGGCGAACCAGGCCGCAATCCATCTCTAATGCCTCTTCAACGTAGAAAAAAGAAGAAGAGGCATCTCAATGTCAACTAGACAACCAGCAAAAACAAATGATTCAAGAATAGCTGTACTGGAATCCGAAATGCACAAACTGGACGGATTCTTTAGTAGACTAGATTTATCTATTGAGAAAATCACCGAACTAAACGTGTCCATCCGTGAAGTTTTGTCCTCCCATGAAACAAGACTAAACGCCACAGAAGTAGAATTGGAGCAACAGTTTTCCATGTTTGATCAAAGATATGAACAACTGCATTCTCGCATTTCTACTGTTCAGAGAGAACTAGCGGATGAAATGAAGGATGAGACGAAAAGTATTATGACCGCAATCAATGATTTGCGTTCTGATATGAACAGACATCAGGCGAAAGAAGAGGATCGCATTAGGCACATTGAGAGACGCCAATGGTTAATTATGGGCGCAGCTGCCACTCTTGGATTTATAATTGGGAATTCCCAATTTTTATCTGGATTTTTATCTTGACAAATCCCCTCCCCTAGTGATATTATTTTGTAATGATTCTACTTGATAGTAACGAAAAAATACAAAAGCTTCTGGACGGAAATTACGCAGAAGAAGATATTCTTTATTATAACGCAAATGAAGCAGAAATAAGACCAGACTACGACTATTCTAAATTACAAGCAAAATCCTATATAGAAGTTACTGGATGTCTTGATCCACCGCAAAATTTAAAACCAAATCACCAAAAAATAATTTATCCTTGGTTTTGGCTAGTCGATACTATTCGCATGGTGTGGGACAATGACGCAACCGACCCCAAAAGATACTGGCAAACCACAAGACCCCCCGCTCAATTCTACACATGCATGTTGGGTCAACTAAGACCCCACCGAGAAATGATTTTCGATCTTTTGTTGTGGAACAAATGTGTAAGTCAATACTTGACCTTTGCTGGAAAGGGTATTTACAGAGATGTCGTTGAACCTATTCGGCAAGACGTAGGAAGAGTTGTTTGGTCTGGTTCAAATCAACAAAAAACTCACAGGTTTCCGCCTTGGTATGATCTTTGTCTAATTGACTTGGTGGTAGAGACGCACGAAGACCACACATTCTACACGGAGAAGACTTGGAAACCTTTTCTTGGAATGCGCCTCCCAATGATCTTTGGAAATTGCTTTATGATGAAACCCCTTATGGAATGGGGATTTCGTTTTCCACTCAATATCGTTGATTATTCCTATGACAACGAACCAAATCCATATCTAAGAGCTCGTGCTTTGGTGATGGAACTAAAAAGACTCAGGGAAGAAGTTGGTATGGAGAAAATACACAAAGAAACCCTTACTATTAGAAAACAAAATCAAAGACTTTGTTTTAAATTATTAGACACCATCGAACTTCCTTCTGAAGTGCCAGAATTTCCAGCATATCTAGAGCATTTAGAAATATCTAAAAAATTAGGAAAACGTTTCTTATCCTATTGACATTTGACTCTATCTGTAGTAGTATACTCCTATGTTATACGTTGATGTCAAATACTTAAACTATATCTCTCATCGTTTTGAGAAATTCAAGCGCAAGAATGATTATCTCTTTAATGTGAGGTGTCCTTTTTGTGGGGATTCCAAGCGCAAACTAAATAAGATGCGTGGATACTTCTTTCGTAAAGAAAACAACATGATCTATAAGTGCCACAAGTGTGGATATGGCGCATCCTTTGGTAACGTGTTGAAACAACTTGATCCAGTGTCCTACAAAGAATACTGTCTTGAAAAATATACGGAAGGCGAGAAAAAACAGTGGCAACCATCTGGATCAAACTGGACACCAAACGGACACAAACTCTTTGATACTGCTGCCGAACCACCAGAGCCAAAGGTTGTAAATCTTATAGATAATATAATGGACAGGGTGAGTACTCTTCCATATGATCATGAGGTTGTCGAGTATGTTGAAAGTAGGTCAATTCCAAAAACTGCATGGGACAGACTTTACTTCATTGACAACATAAAAAATATCGTACAACTTAATGACAAATATGCGGCGAGTATCGTCACGGAGGAACCAAGATTAGCAATACCGTTCTTTGACAGACACGGCAGACTCACTGCTGTGTCTTTGCGTGCCATGCGTGGCGAAACGTTAAGATATATCCTAGTCAAAGTAAGAGAAGAAGCTCCAACTGTATTCGGTTTAGAACAAGTTTGTGAGGATAAAATGATCACGGTTGTTGAAGGCCCGTTGGATTCTCTATTTTTAGATAACTGTATTGCTTGTGCTGGTACTTCATTTGGCAAGATTGGGGATTTTGGATTTGATCCCGAAAAGATTCGGATTGTGTTTGATAACCAACCGAAAAACAAGGAAGTTTGTAAATTGATCGAAAAATATGTAGATCAAAATTACAATATTGTAATTTGGCCAGAAAGTATATCTCAAAAAGATATAAATGATATGGCAAGAGATGGTTTGGACGTACAGGAAATAGTGAACAACAATACTCACCGTGGACTGTCTGCCAAATTTAAATTCAATCAATGGAAAAAGTGTTAGGAGATAACATGAAAGAGTTTTGGAATAAAGTAAAAGCTTGGTGGATGGGTTTCGACTACAACCAAGATGGGAAGGTTGATGGAACGGATGTCAAAAACAAGGTTGATGATGTCGTTGCAGAAGCCAAGGAAACTGTTGCTGAAGTAAAAGCAGAAGTTGCAAATCGTGTTGATCGAGTCAAGGAAGAACTCGCAGACGTTAAAGATGCCGCAGCTGCTGTTGTAGATCAGGCGGGTGATGTGGTTGACGCTGCTAAAGGTAAACCTCGCCGTGGTCGCAAACCAGGCGCCAAGAAAAAGACCGCACCCAAAAAGAAGGCTGCACCCAAGTCTAAAAACTAAGTCAAGGATAGTATATTATGTCGCATGTGAGTCTAGTCAGTCTCTCTAAACCTTCTGCAATTACTGGATGTGAAACAGCAGGACAATTGGTTTCCTATGTTGCACGAGTAAGTAATCCAGAAAATCAAAACAATCAGGAAACTGCTCCTAGATTGTTGAGATACCTTGCAAAAAACAATCACTGGTCTCCATTTGAAATGGTACACATTACTATGGAAATCAAAACTACCCGTGATATTGCACGACAAATCTTGAGACATAGAAGTTTTAGTTTTCAAGAATTTAGTCAAAGGTATGCCGTGAGCGAGAGTTTTATAACTCGTCCAGCAAGATTGCAAGACCCCAAGAACAGGCAGAATAGTATTCCGATTGAAAAGACTCTGACCAAACACGGGGAATCAACCCCAGAACAACGAATGGCAGAAGCTTGGAATATGAAACAACATGAATTGGTGAACAAGATCAAAGAAGTTTATCAGTGGGCTCTGAATCAGGGTATTGCAAAGGAACAGGCTAGGGCAGTTTTGCCCGAGGGTCTTACTGAAACAACACTCTATATGGCGGGTTCACTGCGATCTTGGATTCATTACTGTGAACTCCGCCGTGCAAACGGAACACAGAAAGAACACATGGATGTTGCTGATAAGTGTTGGGATATTATTGGTCTTCATTTTCCAGAAGTGGTTGAGGCACTAAATGAGTAGAAAATTTTTTCGGTACAAAGCTTTTGAAAGAATTTTTAAATCTACTGAGGATAATCAGGATACCATTAGTCGAGTAGAAGATAAAATAAAATATCACAACCCCCAATCATATAATCGAAAAAGTCCGATTACATTGAACTGGGTTTCTACTGACAGTGAGGAAGAGTACAATAAAAACTTTGAAAAACGAAAAAACGAACTAGAAAAATATGGGTGGTTGGGAACAACCATTAATTATGATCTGAATAGTTACGGATTTCGTGATGAAGAGTTTTATGAATCTCCAAACAGTATTGTAGCAACTGGAGAGTGTTTTACGTTTGGCACTGGTTTACACGAAACTCAAATATGGCCTTCCATGTTGGAGTGGGAAACTAAAACAAAAGTGTGGAATTTGGGACTGCCAACTGCACCAATGGATGTCACTTTTAGAGCTCTATATTCTTGGCTCCCGATTATAAAACCCAAAATGGTTTTACTTTTGGAGAACAGCCAATTAGGAAGGGAAGTGTTCACCAATGAAAATGCTGAACCCATTGGATTTTGGTCACCAGAATCTTGGAAACAAGATTTAGCTGCCGATAAAGTAGAGAGATATATATCAAGACAGAAGAACCTAATGGCAATCAGTGAACTGTGTCACCAACACAACATAGAATTGAGAACCATATCTGCTGTTGAAAGGCATCATATTGGTATGAATGCTTGGAAAAACAACGAGAATGAAAAATTTGCGGCATCAAGAGATTTGATGCATCCAGGCTTGCACTTTCAGCAAGACCTAACAACGAGATGGTTAAGGGAAATTTAAATGGCAAAACAAGACTGCATGGGTATTCAGATAGATTTATCTCGGGATGAACTTTTTGACAAACTTGGAATACAAAGACTCAAAGAAAGTTACATGCGAGATGACGAAGTATCTCCCCAAGAGAGATTTGCTTTTGTCAGTAAGACGTTTGGTTCTAATCTAGAACATGCACAAAGACTGTATGAGTATTCTAGTAAACACTGGCTGTCATACTCTACCCCCATTCTGTCTTTCGGTAGATCGAAGAAGGGTATGCCTATCTCTTGTTTTCTCAATTATATTAATGATACAGCAGAAGGACTGGTGGAGAATTTAAGTGAGACTAATTGGTTGTCTATGCTCGGTGGTGGGGTTGGTATTGGATTCGGTATCCGTGCTAGTGATGACAAGTCTGTTGGTGTCATGCCTCATCTTAAAACCTATGACGCCTCTTGTTTGGCTTACAGGCAAGGTCGTACCCGCCGTGGTTCTTATGCTACATATCTCGACATCTCTCATCCCGATGTAGTTGTATTTTTGGAGATGCGTAAACCCACTGGTGATCAGAACTGGCGGTGCCTAAATCTGCATCACGGTATTAATATCAGTGACCGATTTATGGAACTGATTGAACGTTGCATGACAGACCCAGAGGCGGATGACGGGTGGAACTTGATTGACCCGCACTCGGGTGAAGTGCGTGACACGGTTTCAGCGAAGGCACTGTGGCAAAAGATTCTTGAACTACGCATGGAGACAGGTGAACCATATCTACACTTTGTTGATACCAGTAATAGGAATTTGCCAGAGTTTCAAAAGGCATTGGGTCTAAAGATTCACCAGTCTAATCTCTGCTCAGAAATTATTCTTCCCACCAATAAAGAAAGAACTGCGGTTTGTTGTCTATCTTCAGTCAATCTGGAGTACTATGATGCATGGTCTAAGGATAACAATTTTCTAAAAGATATTGCAGAGATGTTGGACAATGTGTTACAATACTTTATTGATAATGCACCCAAAGAAGTTGGTAGAGCAAAATTTTCTGCAATGCGTGAAAGAAGTATTGGTGTTGGGGCGTTGGGATTCCATGCATATTTGCAGAAAAAGAATATCCCTTGGGAAAGTCCCACTGCAAAGGGGACAAACCTAAGAATATTCAGACTGATTAGGAGTAAGTTAGATGACGCAAATTTGGAACTCGGTAAAGACCGAGGTGAAGCGCCTGATGCAACAGGCACAGGACGAAGATTTAGCCACGTTATGGCTATCGCTCCCAATGCTAGTAGTAGTATTATCATGGGTAACACTTCACCGTCTATTGAACCTTATAGGGCTAACGCCTACCGTCAGGACACACTTAGCGGTGCGTATCTCAACAAAAATAAGCATTTGGACAATCTCATTAAAAATAAAATTGAAGAAAATCCAAAAATCGATTATGACGAAACTTGGTCGTCAATAATTGCAAACGATGGGTCTGTACAACATCTAAACTTTCTAAGTGATTGGGAGAAAGATGTTTACAAAACATCGATGGAGATTGACCAGAGATGGGTAATCGAACATGCGGCAGATAGACAGTCATTTATTGACCAAGCACAGTCACTTAATTTATTTTTCCGTCCAGATGTAAACATCAAGTATCTACATGCTGTACATTTCTTGGCATGGAAACACGGTTTGAAAACACTTTACTACTGCCGATCAGAAAAACTAGGTAAGGCAGACAGAGTATCAAAGAGGATTGAACGAGAAGTAATCAAGGAGATTGATATGCAATCTCTGATTGATGAAAACTCATGTTTAGCATGTGAGGGTTGATGATGTCATCACTGAAAGGCGTGTTTGGTATAAGTAATCTTATCCCAAGAGACAAAAGAATTGCTGTACTTGTTTCTGGGGGGTGGGATAGTGCTTGTCTATGGACTATCGCAAAAGCTACATGTAATACACGGGGACAGGAGTGCATTCCTTTTACCGTACCAAAGTTAGATGGCGCAGTTTATTATGCCAACAAGGTACTTGATGCAACTTGTAAATTCCTAAATACTCCTGTTATGGAAACTACCATAGTTGGTAGTATCGATAGTGAAAACCCTTCTGATTATGTGACAAGTGGAGCTTATGAAATAATAGAGGGCGGCCACGCCGATTTTATTTTAAACGCTAAAAACGCATATCCTCCGAATCAAAGAGATATGTTGCCAGACGGATACCCATTACCAAACGATAGATTTGAACCAACAGAAGAAGAGAAAAAATATGTAGCACATCCTTTTGCAACGTGGACAAAGGATAGAACTATTAAGCTGGGATTTGATTTAGGAATTGCTGATATTATAATGCCCATAACACATAGTTGTACGGAACGTGACAGAGGTAGATGTAATAGTTGTTGGTGGTGTAAAGAGAGGGAATGGGGTTTTAAAGAAATAGGAGAGGTAGATACCGGCAATGAGTAAAGTAAGAATTTTATCAAGAGACGACTGTAAATTTTGTTCTGATGCTAAAGGATTTTTAATGGGGATGGAAGTGGATTTTGTCGAAGAGCATCAACCCGAGGGCCGTGTGCCGCAAATATATATCGATGACTATCATGTTGGTGGTTACGAAGAATTAATTAAATTTTCTATGTCCCCAGAGTGGGACAGATACTTCTAAGGAGAGAGTGTGAAAACCGATTTAACACAAGAAAGAACTTACTTCAAACCATTCAACTATCCTTGGGCATACGAGGCGTGGTTGAAACATGAACAGTCTCATTGGTTGCACACTGAAGTTCCCATGGCAGAAGATGTAAAAGACTGGAAAAACAAATTATCAAAAGAAGAACAGGCGTTTCTTACTAACATCTTTCGTTTCTTTACGCAGGGTGACATTGATGTTGCCGGTGGTTATGTAACAAACTATCTGCCATATTTTCCACAACCAGAAGTACGCATGATGCTCGCAGGATTTGCTGCAAGAGAGGCATTACATGTTGCGGCTTATTCTCACCTCATTGAAACACTCGGAATGCCAGAGTCAACATACAATGAATTCCTTGAGTATGAAGCAATGCGTGATAAGCATGATTACTTTACAGACCTATCAAATCAGAATGGCACCAAGGAATCAGTAGCAACAAACATTGCCGCATTCTCTGCGTTTACTGAGGGTATGCAGTTGTTCTCCTCTTTCATTATGTTGTTGAACTTTCCACGACACGGTAAGATGAAGGGCATGGGCCAGATTGTTACTTGGTCTATTGTAGACGAAACAATGCACGCCGAGTCTATGATCAAACTGTTCCGCACATATGTAGAAGAGAATCTTGAACTGTGGAACGACAAATTGAAGTCATCTATTTACACCATTGCAGAAAAGATGGTTGCACTGGAAGACAAGTTTATTGATCTCGCATTTGCCATGGGCCCAATGGAGGGACTATCAAACGAAGATGTTAAAAAATATATTCGTTACATTGCAGACCGCAGATTGATCTCTCTTGGTATGAAGGGTATCTTCAAGGTGAAGAAGAATCCTCTGCTTTGGGTCGAGGAAATGATTAATGCTCCTACTCACACAAACTTCTTTGAGAACAGAGCAACAGACTATGCCCGTGGTGCATTGTCTGGTGACTGGGGAGATGTATGGGGGTCAGCAGCATGAGACCGATATACATTGAGTGCGACAGATGCGAAGCAACATACCATGTAAAACATGATATGTCAGAAGATCACTACCAAGTAACTTATTGTACTTTTTGTGGCGATGGATTGGACGACTATTATGATCCCAATCAACGTGAACTTGAATTTGAAGATGAAGAGGATTATATAGACTGGTGATGAATAAATTTGATTATGCACACATGGAAGCAGCAGAAGTATACGCTAAACTGTCTTCCGCTGAAAGACTGCAAGTTGGGTGTATCATTGTAAAAGACAATCGCATTATTAGTATCGGATACAATGGTATGCCCAGCGGGTGGGACAACATATGTGAAATTGATAACGTAACCAAACCAGAAGTACTTCATGCAGAAACAAATGCAATCGCAAAGGTTGCTAGATCAAATGAAAGTTGTGTTGGTGCTTCTTTATATACTACGCACGAACCATGCATTGACTGCGCCAAGTTGATCTATCAGTCTGGTGTATCAAATGTATTTTGGAGACATCCTTATCCGAAAGGTTCTGCTGGTCTAGATTTTTTGAGAAAGTGTAATATAGAATGTTCTTGTATAGAATCAAAAACTTAGTAACCGAAGAAGAATTAGAAACTTATCGAAATATAGCATTATCCTCTGAGTGGTACGATCACGAGATAGACGAAAACGGTGTTGTACGCAAAGGTGGAAAAGAAGGAAAAAATTATAATCTCTTGGTTTTACCTAGACACCATAGAACTTCTGTACAGATTGCTTCTAGGTATGGATTCAAACCGTCTCATGTTGCCATGATAAAGTCTCCCCCAAACAGTAAAACAGATTTGCATGTCGATAATAAGTTAAGACATGTGAACTTTACTTTTCCTCTTTTTTTGGATGCCAGAGATATTTGGCATCAGGTAGATGAAGAAACATATGAACACATAACATACCATTATCCTTGTTTAATAAATGCTTCTGTGCCGCACAAGGCATCATATCATGGGGATAAAGATTCTTACGTTTTACAAATATCTACAACGATGTCATGGTCTGACACGATACATCATTTAAACAAGAGACAATTGATCCTATGAATGATATCCGTGGTTTTATGTTACCGGCTGATTCTGCCGCTATATATAATATATGTTCTAAATTTAAAGACAGTGAATATGTTTTTGTCTACGAGATTGGGACATTGTACGGAAAGAGTGCAGTAACCTTTGATGATGCACTGAAGGGAGTGGAACATCACATCGTAACAGTAGATGTGTGTGAAGGTTGGCAAGGCCCAACGGAAGAGATGATTGAAGAACTGGGTCTAGATGATAATTTTAAAGAAGAGGTTATTAGAAACAGAAGCACTCCACAAGAACAGTTTGAAGAAATACACAAGAATATTCTGAATAGGGATATTACATTTATGGTACATAGGTGGAGTAAATGGGACACCCCGCCGGATAGATCACCCAACATAGTTTTCTATGATGGTTCTCATTCGTATGAAGAAACAAAAGATGTTCTTGATTATTGGTCTAAGTGTATGCGATCTGGTGGTGTAATTGCTATCGATGATTACAACTGTGGTCAGTGGCATGATTTAAAAAGGGCGGTTGATGAGTTTTGTGAACAAAATAATTACGAAATAACATCTTACCAAGATTCAAAAATAGTTTCTATAACACTTTAAGGGAAAGACAATGATTATAGATTTTTTTGATAATGAATTGGAGTGGAATGAAAATGCATTTCGTCCAACAACTACTAGCAAAGAGTTTGCTAAGTTTGTTCCAGTTGAAGGAAAGGATGTCTTGGATGTTGGATGTGGGATTGGTGCTATCGGTATCGAGTTTTCCAAACGTGGTGCTAACTCTGTTGTGGGCATTGACATCAGCGAAGAACATATTAGGTTGTCAGAAGAAAACATTGCAAGGAATGATGTCGAGAATATGACAGTAATCAAGAGTGATATGTTTGAAGAGGTGCCGTTGGACTCTTCATACGATGTTATTGCTAGTGATGTTAGTGGCATAGACCAACCAATTGTTGACGTAACCAATTGGTTTCCAGATGGTGTTCCCAGTCATTCCAGTCAGTATATTGTTGAAGCAATAAGACGATCTAAGTATTTTTTGAAACCTGGCGGAGAATTTTATTTCACATACTGTACTTTCAGTGACCAAGATACAATAGAAAGAGTTTGTGATGCGATGTATCCTAATTCTTGGGAAGTGGTATACGAGAAGTTAGTACCATTCTCTCCAGAACTTAACGACAATCTAGAGTTGGCAAAACAGTATGAACCACTTTCCAAAAAGGGTAGCCGACATCTTTGGTATTTGTGGATAGTAAAATGTCAAAACTAAAAAACTATACAAAGAAACCTAAGATCAAAGAAGTGCCAAGAGAAGAGGCCTTTGAAAGATTGTGGGGTGATGGCAAGACCATAAATAGTAACTCAACAGTGCAAGAGTTACCAGATGGTTATGACTACGAAGAAGAGAAAGAGAAAGCCTTCCTTAAAGAAGACACATAGAGTTTACTGCACATACTTTCCCGATGGCAGATATTATATCGGGTACTCATGCAAACCACAAAACTTGTATGAAAAATATTATGGCAGTTCTACAATAGTAAAAGAGTATGAAGGTGAGTTGACGAAAGAGACTATCGCCGAGTTTGATCAGAAGTCCCACGCAAAGATGCAGGAATTCCTGTTACAGTGGCAACAACGTGAAGACGATAAATGTCTAAACGACATGTTGAACATTAGATTGAGGCGAAGTCACTTAACATCATTTACACCAGTGGAGTGGAAACCAAAGTGACAAATCATGTTTTTATATTCGGTGGCCCAAGAAACGGTTCTTGGCACTATCATTATTCTAGGTGCAAATCTGATCCATTGCTATATGGTGGAACGGAGAACTTAGATTGGTCGGGAAGTAATACAAGAAAATTTGGTGACACGGTTTACAGTGGAACCAGTTTTAGACAACAAAAAGATGATATATTTCCTCTACTCCAGTTTGAAGAAGTGACTTTGCCTGGAGTATTCTTTGAAAATTGTTTTTTGCAGTCTCCAGAAAACTTTATGCACAATATTGATATCATCGAAAGACACGGCAGGAAAGCAATATGTAAAGGGTATGAACATACATATGGACTTTCTGACATCTATGATCACGAAAAAGTTTATATAAAGAGACCCCTTGTTGATCAATGGAAGTCCTATGCTATTTGTCATATCACAAAGAAGTGGCAATGGGAAGAAGGTGACAAGATGCCAGACTCGGAAATCTCTATGGCAGACACAAACAAAGAAAGTGTGAGAGAACTTTTTCTCAATAGAATGACAACCGTTTATAATTTTTATGGGTTGCATAAAGACTTATCCGAATTTACAGTTTTGGATTACTCTGATGTCGTATCAATGCCCAATGACAGTCCTTTGATACCAACGCCAAAACCAAAACTATCATCTGAAGTGAATGACTACATACATGACTTGAGTAAGTTTGATAATCTTTTAGAATTAGAGGCGAAATTCTTTTAATGGCATTTCTACTACTATTAGTTTTTTCTGCGTTATCCGTTTCCGCAGTTGCTGGTTACTTCTCAATAATTGGATTAACGGCTATATTCCCCGCAGTTTTTGCGGAGATTGTGACTATGGGTGCAGTACTAGAGGTAGCAAAACTGGTCACTGCATCTTGGTTGTATAGAAACTGGAGTACCGCCGGAGTTTTACTCAAAAGTTACTTTACTGTTGCGGTGGTAGTACTATCCATTGTAACTAGTATAGGAATCTTTGGATTCTTATCAAAGGCTCACATTGAACAGACCGTGAATGCGGGAGGAAATAATGAATTACAGATCGAGACCTTGGAACGCCGCATTGCGTATCAGCAAACGATTATCAAAGACGCAGAAACAGTACTGGAACAACTTGACTCCACAGTTGCAACGCTCATTGAATATGACAGAATTAGAGGTGATACGGGTGCGATTGCGACACGGAATTCGCAAAAAGAGGAAAGGGACAGTCTCAACCAGCAGATCACTGCTGCGTACTCTGCTATTGAAGAATCACAAACTGCCCTCTTACCACTTCAGAAAGAACAGTTATCACTTGAGGCGGAAGTTGGGCCTCTAAAATACATTGCGGAGTTAATTTATGGAGACGAAGCACAAGATCATTTTGATGCAGCTGTCCGCTGGATTATTATCCTTATTGTTTTGGTATTCGATCCTCTCGCTATTCTTCTGGTTGTTTCAGCAAACATGACATTCATGCAAAGGAGGGGTGAGAGTATAACTTTTATGAAAGAGGAAGATTTGATCAAAGATATACCAGACTACGGCATGGAAATGTCTGATAAAGAGGAAGTAGAACTGACCAACTCCGAAGTAGATCAATTTAGAAGACTAGATAAAGGACTAAGGAAAAAACTCGGTTGGTTAATCGATAAGGCTAAAACTGATGAGTAAATTATTTGTCAATGGATGTTCCATTAGTCTGGGAGCAGAGTTGGGAGAAGAGACACGATATTATGACACGGAAAAAAAGGAACCGTATCAGTGGGTAGACACGAAGTATAGAAGAGAGAAGAGATGGTCAACTCTTTTGTCTCAAAAATTAAACACTGGTGTAGTAAATATTTCAAGGGGAGCAGGATCAAATCCAAGAACTTGGAGAACGACTCTTGATTTTTTCAACAAACCACAAAACATTGAATACGATGGGATAGCAGTTATTCAATTGACTGGCCCAGAGAGATTTCAAATTCCTATCAATGAAAGATTTTTAAATTTGTGGGAACCAACATACCCATGTGAAGAATGTGATGGGGTCAGGGGTCACCACACCGATGGGGATTTCAATGAGTGGGCAAAGGGTGGTGTCTACAGTCCAGACGATGATGACCTTGATCCAGTCATAGAGGAGTATTCACACTGGAATCAACATAGCATACAAAGTTTGTTTTCAGAAAACATAGAACAAAGACATTTTGTGAATATGAAAACAGAAGTGATTGGCAATCACAAATTCAATTCTCCAATACATCAAGTTTTAGATACTTTGAGATATGTTGAATCGCTCGTTTATTTTTTCCGTGCTAAAAGAATTCCTTGTTACATGTGGGATGCTTTAGGTAACTTGCGTCTAATGAACGTGGTTTTGGATGGATTGAAAGTAGTAGAAGAATCAGAAACATGTGGGGCACTCTCTAGGTATATAAGAGAAGGCAACAGGTATATGCAGATCATCGATCTATTTTGTGATGGAGAAGAGTTTTGGGGCATGGATAAAAAAATCCAAGAAAAATACTATTTGTTCTTGCGTGAAACTAAATTATATGATAAAATATACAATAAGATTAATTCGGTCAAGTCTATGCCGGAGATGTCTCAAACAGACTTTGGTGATATGTTCCTCAACAAAACTCATCCATCGTTTGTTGGAAAAATGCCTGGTGGCCACCCAGATGAAAAGTGCCACGAGGCAATAGCTACTAAACTATATGATGAAATCATGGAGAAAAAACTATGGAGTTTGCGATGAATAAACAAGAGGTGATTGATGTGCTGGTCAACGGTACTGCTAATATTCTCTACAAAAAGAAGGATGGTACGGAACGTGTTGTGAAGGCCACTCTACAGGAGTCGGTTGTGCCTGCTACTAGTGGCAATAGCACTCAAAAAGATACCCACGTTACCGTATTCGATGTGGAAAAGTCCCAGTGGCGATCACTAATCATTGACAATATTATTCATTTTGTTAAGTAAAACCTATTGACATATGCGGCTCCTCTGTGGTACTATATAATAGTAATACAAAGGAGTCCATTATGGCCACCCAAACTAAACCAAAAACCAGACGTAGGCGCAAACCTATGTCAGAAGAACAACGTGCCGCTGCTGCGGAACGTCTCAAAATGGCACGAGAGAAACGTGCCAAAACCAACCCACCAACGTACAAAAATGTACACCCAGACGTACTGGCCAAACCAGATGACGATCCGTTATCATTTGCCAAAGTGAAGTCGTGGATAAAGGCTAACAAAGAGAAGTTGCCTGCCCTACGACAACAGGTAAGACAAGGTGTCAAGGGTTCCATATCTGAGGAATGCGTGATTAAGTCTTACATTGCATACATGGAGGCATACCTAAAGAACGGTGATTGGATCGCTGACTACTATGGTGAGAACATGGAAAAAAGAATGGTTCGCACTTGTGTAGCAATGGCATACGACAAAGATGGTAATCCAAAACGGGACAGAGGAACTTACTATCCCGATCTTGGAATAGTGTGGGGAATGGAAGATGATATTAGTTGATTATAATCAAATCAGTATCAGTAATCTGATGGCTGAGTTGAACAAACGACAAACCGAAGAGATTGATTTTGATTTGGTGCGTCACATGATCCTCAATACGATTCGCAGTTATAGAACACGTTGGGGCAAAGAGTATGGTGAAGTTGTTATCGCATGTGATAACCGCCGATACTGGCGCAGAAAAGTATTTCCAAACTACAAAGCAAGCCGCAAAAAAGTGAGAGAAGATAGTGGATATGATTGGTCTACTATCTTTGAGTGTCTCGGCCAAGTCAAACAAGAACTGGCAGAGTATATGCCCTATCCAGTCATTGATGTCAATGGTGCAGAGGCAGACGATGTGATCGGCACACTCGCTGAGTATAGTCAGACATCTGACAAGTCTGGTTTGTTTGAGTCTGCTGAACCATTCTTGATTGTGTCTGCTGACCACGACTTCCAACAATTACAAAAGTGGGAGAACGTATCACAGTGGAGTCCTATCCGCAAGAAGTTTGTGAAGATTGATAAACCTGCCAGTGAAATACTCATGGAACACATTATCACTGGCGACAAGGGTGATGGTGTGCCAAACATTCTCAGTGATGACGATGTTTTTACCAATAACAAACGACAAAGACCGATCCGCAAAACTCTTATTGCTGAATGGAAGACAATGAAACCAGAAGAGTGGGTTACTGGTGACATGGTAGAAGGATACATTCGTAACAAGACGATGGTTGATCTGTCACAGACGCCACAAGAAATAAAAGATGACATCATCTCACAATATGAACTCCAAAAGAACAAGGGGCGTGATGATGTGTATAAGTATTTTAGTAAATTTAATTTGCATCGTTTAATTGAAAACGTAAAGGATTTTTAAAATGAAGTTTAGACAAACAAACGAAGGTTTTGAGTGGGTATTCAAGGGCGAATCTGTCGAGGATCAAGTTGCCAGACTGAAGTCTTGGGCTAAAACCAATCAAACCCTTGTGCCACTTGTACGCATTGGGGTTGGTGCTCAGAAAGTAGAGTGGAATCTACCAGAAGGACAACCAGAGACACTTAAAATCAAAGAAGATATTCCAGATGGTATGGGTGAAACAACCATTCAGTTGGAGTGGCGCAGAGTGTCGCAGTTTTTCACTGAAGGCAGTAACATGAATAAACTGAGAGATTGGAAACGTGAGACCCAGTGGTTGCAGATTCTTGAGGGTGTACACCACAAAGAAGCAAAGATACTTACAGCAGTGAAAGATGGAAAACTGCTAGAGTTGTATCCCGATCTAGAAAAATTAATGGAACCGCTTGGTATTACAGAATATAACAAACCAACACCGGCCAAGAAGAAGAGAGCTCCCCGCAAGAAAAAGTCATGATAGATTCTAATTATGTAAAGAAGAGAGTGTCGAGGGGCATTCTCCACATTGAGAAGGCTTTACTACTATTCATTGTTGCTGGTACGGTGTGGGCTGCTGGGTATGATATTGTTGGCATGTTTGGTCAACAAGGCAAAATGGCTCTCGCTGATCTTTTCTTGTTGTTCATTTATGCTGAGATACTTGGCATGGTGGGTGCATTCTATAATGACCACAGAATACCAGTCACGCTTCCTATCATTATCGCAATTACCGCATTGACTCGTATGATTGTATTGACCACGAAGGGAACCGAACCAGTGAACATAATTTACGAGAGTCTCGGCATTTTTGTGTTGGCAATATCTGCATTCATACTCAGTTATAAAGACAAACTATCACTAGAAAAAGTAAATTTGAGGAAATCCTAAAAATGAAAGAACAGATTAAAACAACATTGAGCTCTTTCTTTGTTGCTATGCGTGATCGTCATATGACTAATGCTAGAATTCTGACAGAAAAATCTGTTGGTGTTGCTGAACACCCAGATGTCATGCAGACCATTGAAGAAGAACTTGGTAGGGCAGCAGAGTATCAAGACAAACTAGAAATGTTAGAAAAACTCTAATGTCTAGAGCATCAAGATTCTTTTTGTTTCAAACCAGAAATGAATTTTGGATTGTAGACGAAAACTCTCTGCAACTTGTACCCAAACCCAGAGAATTGATTATTAAACAATCAACGGTGGAGGGTGTGCGAGAGTATGTTATTACTTACAACAAAAAGGATTGGCCCATAGTTGATAAATGCAGAGACAGAACTGCATGGCACACACCAGAGGGCAGAGAACGGATTCGCCAAGCAAAACTAGGTGACAAACACCCCCACAAAAATGGTTTGAGTGAAGACCACAAAAAGAAAATATCCGAGACAATGAAGGGCACACGGCAGGGAGAGTTTAATCCCATGTATGGGCGTAAACACTCACTAGAAACACTCGCCAAGATTCGCCAGAAGGCGTATGAGAGACCCAAGATGCGCTGGTGTGTCGAACCCACGGGAAAAATGCATCTTGTCAGGGCGGATTCCGACATCCCAGAAGACTGGCAATGGGGCCGATTTTACGACAAATACCGCCCAGTATCGTAAGCCCTTGATTTTATTGAAGAAAATAATTTCAACTTTTTTGCTTTATCCTTTTGAATCAATGGCTTACAGAGGCAGCTTTTTCTTGACTTCTGCTTCCAGATGGCTTATAATGGCCACATAAGATGATGAAAGAGAGAGTGAATATGGTTATTGATTTTGTTGGTGCTCAGGATGGTGGTCTGGTCTTCTTTGGCGATGCTGCTGATCCTATTGGTTATGGTTCTACTGTCGAAGAATGTGCAGAGATCATCGCAAAAAATGGTCTCGCTTCTCAGGTATCAGGATCGTCTTCAATGGACTTTGCCAGTGAAGAGGGTTTTGAAAATGATGATGATGCCATGATCATGTTCCGCAACGCAATCAAATTGTCAGGGGTTTAATTTATGAAAGTTGTTATCTACACTCAGTTTATGGAAAACTATGGCGCCCACGATTGGGACGGTAAGGGTGAGTGCCCGCAGTACTGGAAGTCTAAGGGCGGCTCTTGCTTTGTTGTAGAGGCTTCGTTGGAGCAGGCCATGTCTGGCCAGTTTTTCACTGATGTGGCTAAGTGCATCGAGTATCGCAATGATTATGCTGAAGAGTATATTGTTGGCGAAAACCTAGTCGATGATATCGACTTTGACCCCGCTACAGTTGTAGAAGAGTGGGATACCGCTATCTACGCTGAACTCGTTGATGGCAAGTTGTCTTGCCGTGAGGATGTAAAGGACTATACTATGGCTCGCAATATCGTTGGTGAGCGCACATGGTCGCAGGATGAAAACGGCCGATATGATGTGGCCCTAGAAAAATTTGAGGAGGCCGCTTGAAAAACAAATTTATTTTAACCGACTGTGATGGGGTTTGCCTTGATTGGGAGACCGCATTCATGGGATGGTGTAGGCACAATGGAATGGTTCCCGTGGAGGGATACCAGTTGATGTACAAAATCAACGAAAGGTTTAACATTACCCCAGAAGAGGGGAAGAGACTTACCAACCAATTCAACAGCAGTGCCGCTATTGGTTTTCTGCCACCTTTGCGTGATGCCCAATGGTTCATTCGCAAATTGTTTGAACAACATGGATACCTATTTGTTGCCGTGACTAGTCTTCATAGTGATCCGTATGCACAGGAATTGCGAACTCAAAACCTACGAAAATTATTTGGTGATGCCTTTGTTGGGTTTCATTATCTAGACTGTGGTGCTGATAAAGATGAAATCCTTGAACGATTGTCGCATAAATATTATGGAGCACCGTGGATTGAAGACAAACCAGTAAACGCAGATGTTGGTGCTGGGTTTGGATTCAATTCATTCCTAATGGAACACGGCCATAATATGGATTATCAGGGGCCGGCAACGATTGTCAAAAGTTGGGAGCAACTATATGACATTCTGAAAGGATAACAAATGATCACACTTGAACAGGTTATTATCATACTAGTTTGTATGGGAGGTTGCTCCTATACTAGCTACAAGGCTGGATTTAAACAGGGCGGTATGATTCATGGTGCGGTCTATATGGCTGTAGTGGAAGAATTTCTTTCTCGTAAAATGGGCAAGGAATGGTTTGCAACTACATTTGGAAAGGATAATAAAATCTTTACAAGGTTTTTGGAAAGAGAATTGTCGGAAGATGATTGAGTTTTTATTATATGTTGCTGGTGGGATTGTTTTTGTCCTTTGGTGGCACATAAAAGGGGAAGAAGATGTATGAGTACAAAGTAATCATTGACAGATGGGTTGATGGTGATACCGTTGATGTGCATATCGATCTAGGTTTTGGAGTCTGGCTCAATGATCAAAGAGTCAGACTTTATGGTATTAACACGCCAGAAAGTCGTACCAGAGATTTGGAAGAAAAGAAATTGGGTCTTGCTGCAAAAGATTACTGTGTGAACTTTTGCCCAGAAGGCGAGACTGCCGTTCTTAAAACAAAAACATATGATGCCAAGGGCAAGTATGGTCGTATCCTTGGTGAGATTTGGTCAGACAAAGAATACGCTGATCAGTCATTGAATGAATACTTGGTGGAAAAGGGACATGCAGTCAGATACTTCGGCGGAAAAAGATAATTATATTATTACTGGTGGATGTTCTTTTACGGCACACACAGACAAAAAAACTTTATCATGGGCCAGACAACTAGAATCTGAATTAGGAAGAGATTCTGTTATCCATGCTGCACAGATGGGTTCTGGAAATCAGATCATCTGTGATCGTTTATGTTATGAACTATCAAAACCAGAGAGAAGAAAAAATGCTGCTGGTGTGGTAGTGATGTGGTCATCGCCATTTAGAAAAGAATTCTTGTTCACTCACGAAGACCCAGACTGGAGAGATATCTACAATGGGTTAAGGAAAGAACAGCAGACTACTTTTACCAATTATTTCCTCACCGAAAATAATGAGAAAATAAAACACCCGATGTCGAATTGGTTGATCATTGGGGGTGGTTATGGTATATGGGATTTTGGTATACCGTCATTAGATAGACGCATTAGGTCTTATTTCGATAACAATTTTAGCAAAGCACAATGTTATGTTGACACATGTCGTGCCATAATTACTCTACAGTCTTTGTGCAAATCCTATGGCGTACCTTTGATGAACATGTGTTGGCAGAATATATTTCACGATGTACACGTTAGACCAACAGATGAAATTCATGGCAACGGCGATAGAAACTTAATCTCTGGACAAGCAACTATGGGTTGGTTGGCTAGAAGACTGTGGGACAACACAGAAAAAACTACAACGCCGTTGCCAGAAAATATGAAGGCAGAATTCAAAAACAAAAGAATTGAAAAGATGTATCCAGACTGTAAACATTGGATGGATATGATTGATTGGGACACTTGGTTTTTTTATGAGAACGACAGCGTTGTTCAAGGTGGACTACAAGAATTTAGATATTGGGAGTGTGGTGATTTTGCAGAAAATCTGATGTATCACCCGCCTACTGATGTCCAAAATGCATGGATGAAATTGGTTAAAAAGGAACTGATTAAACGTGGCATGATAGGAGATAATAATGAATAAGACTGTCACTGGTCAAATGTGTATGGGCGCATTGTGCGTTATGGGTGCTTGGGTATTTTATAAACTTGGGTTAGAATTGTGGTGTCTAGCATATGGGATGTTCATGTGATTAAAATTAGATGGTATGTTTTTGTGGTATTTCTGTTCATGGCATGGTTTGCTGGTGCAGCGTATGCCGAAGAACTTTATGAGATTGTCGTGGAGGCGGCACCTCGCCAGACATTTGAACCCAAACCAAACTTAGATTTCACTGTCGCTGAGATTCTTGATCCTAGTCAATCATTCACTCAAGGTGGGTATGGTGGTTTCGCTGGATATCGTGAACGAGGGCAACAGACTATTCACTCGCAGATATATCGCAACGGAATCCCAGTCAACGATTCTGGTACGGGTTGGTATGACTTTGCTCACGATATCCCCACAGGCGGCGAGAGAATCACGCTGGTGCAGGGTTCTAACTCTACAATCTATGGTTCTGGTTCACTCGCTGGAACTGTTTTTATCAACGATACGTTTGATAATCGTTTTATGATTCGTGCCGGATCAAAGAGTGCCATGACGCACATATCAAGTGACTTGGGTTTTTCTTTCACGGCATTTGGTGCTAACAATGATTCGGTCAGGTCTGACAATGACGAAGACGACATGTACAAAAATTATACGGTGCGTGGAGAGTACGGCAATTTCAATTTAGTTTATACTGACTATTCCTATGACTACGATAGGTGCTACCAGCCTACCTTTGATGAGAATTTTGTCATGACACTATTTTCTGATGAGTGTAAACAGGAAGGCAACCGTGGCACAGTATCGTACAATGATGAGAATATAACAGTTGGCTACAGTTGGAACAATGCTGACTTCCCCAATGAGGGCAGTGGTTATGAAAGTAAGTCGCAACGATTCTACACTGATGCTAGACAGATGTTTTATGATGTGTTGATCGGTGCGACAATCAACGCAGAAAGATTCGCAGGACAAACCAGAGAACGGGTCGAGGCGTATGCTGAGTACGGTGGTTTTTCTGTTAGAACTGACGGTGACAATGTAGTTGCCAGAGTTGGGTTTTCGGTTCCCCTGCTCACTGGTATTAATGTCGCCATAGGATCATCTTATCGGGAACCAACACTATATGAAGAGAACGGAGACGCTTACGTTATGTCGAACAACAATCTAAATCCAGAAGAATCTGCCGGTATTGATATCTCACTGGGCCCAGTAACGGCATTCGCATATAATTTTGATGAGGGTATTACCTACAATTTTGAAAACAATCAGTTTCAGAATACGGGCGACTACTCTACCAGTGGTGTGCGATTCCAAGACAATTACACTTTTGGTGATGTGAACTTTTCGGTATTCGCTGGGTACACTGACAGTGATCAGCCATTTGTATCGGAGTGGAAAGGTTCTGTGACCGCTGAGTGGAAAGACTTCACGACTCAGATCAATAGCAATCAGTGGGCAACCACAATTGACTTTACCTATGAGAACAGTGGATTTTTTGCTACGGTGAGCAATCTCACTGATGAAGTCTATGAAATCCAGTACGGGTATCCCGTTGGGGGTGTCGAGTTTCATGTTGGGTATCAGCATGGATACTGACAAAGTTTTGCGTGCCATGTACCATGCTGATCTTGCCGTGATGGAAGGTGCTAATAAACCTCTGATCACTTATGAAGAGTGGTACGCAAAAAGACCGTGGATATACGAAAGTCCAGATAAGGGCGAAACCGTGTATCGCCGTAAGTTTGGTGACAAAAAGAGAGAACAAATTAGGTGAACGTAGTTTCTTCTGATGATAAAAATGTTTACATATCATGCCTATTAGCAAGGGATGCTGATGGCCACCGAACTGTAGATAATGATGCTCTCAAAGAGATAGTATCCGAACACGGCAAGGACAAAAAATATACTTTGTTCAATTTGTGGGAAGAGATAGTGCGATTTGTTGACATTTCTTTCGTGGAAGAGAATTCTGATATATCTTTTTGCATCGAAGACAATTCTTTTCGTGATATGAATCATACTCTGCCTAGAAATATGTATCACGGCAAAAACCCTTACTATTTTTTGTATCTAACAATATCTCATGGCAAGACACATGTAAATCAAGAGATCACTATTCCGTTTTGTTTTCTTAACGGCAAATCTAGACCCTTTAGACAGAAATTATGGGACAAGGTGGAGAAAGATGGACTGATCAATCAGTATTGTTCTTTTTTACGGAACGGGGTGTTCGCTGATATAGAATTCAATATTGCCGATAGTTTGAAACAACCAGACATGGTAACGAAAATTGCTTTCAGTCCTGCTGAATTTTATGATAGAGTATTGATAGATGTTTATGTTGAACCAGAGGTAAATACGTTGAGGTTTACCGAAAAAACATGGAAACCTCTGCTACATGAAAAGATTGCATTCGGATTTTCGGCACAGAACTATTATCGCAATTTGAAGTGGTTGGGGTTCAAGATGCACGATAACGTTATTGACTATTCTTTTGACAGTATAGAAGATAATGAAGAAAGACTTGAAGGATTTTATGAACAGTTTAAAAAATTGCTAAATATTAAACTGTCCGATTTGGTAGAGATAACAGATACGGAGAGAATGCATAATCGAAAGAGATGTTTAACATTAATTCAGAATGCTGAGGTTCCAGAGTTACCAATATTTGAAACCAAGGATTTTTTTGAATTACAAAAGCGTGATGCTAGAGGAATGATTGATTGGCCTAGAGGAAAAGTATATGAGTGGCAAGGGAAGTAGACCGAGACCCTATTCGGTAGACAATGAAACGTTTGCTAGTAATTGGGATCGGATTTTTAGTAAGAAATCTGGTATGGTAGGCAGAATGAAGTACGCCATCAAAGTATCGACCAATGACTCTTTTTATTATATCACTGAAGACACGGGTTCCTGTGCTGATTTGGTGGTAGAATTGTTCGAAACAAGAGAAGAAGCAGAGGAAACAGCCAACACTATTCGTGCTGCTGGATGTGGTGGTACAGTAGAAATCATACAGTGGTTAGATTAATTTTGTATTGACTTCCGATACAAAAGATGATAAGATTTAATCTTAGATTGTTCAAGTAAGGAATTTATCATGAAAATTGAAGTAGGAAAAGAGTACACCATTCACCCGATGTACAAAAAGAGTTTTGACCAGTGGGAAGTATGGAAAGATAACGAGAGCGGTGACCGTTGCCGAGTTGAGTCTAACTTTCGATCTGGTGCATATATCGTAAAGATCACCAACGAAGAAGAGAAAGAACTGCTCGAGTCTTATCTTGATGAGAGTGCTAGTGGTCAATGTGAACCAGAGTGCGAATTCTCCGAGTTTGAAATGGTAGACTATTTCGATGAGTGTGCCTGTTTCTACTATCCCATACTGACCGAGAATTCTCCTCTGTCTGATGAATGGTTAGATGAAGAACTGTGCGAAAATGGAACCAGTTGGTTCTTTGACAACAATTGGGATCACGAATATACAGAGGTGTTTATGGGTTTGCCCTTGACTGCCGATGAGGTTGACCCCGACAACCGATATCAAACGAGGTTTTGATCATGAGTGAAGAAAAGTATGTGTGGCATCGCCCTCACAAGTCCGAAGAGTATTATGAAAGCCAAATCTGTGACCAAGTATGGGAACAGATCACTGAGCATTTTGGTGTTGGAGAGATTACTGAAATCACTCCAGACCAAGTGAAAGAGATTGAAGAGTGGCGTGAAGAGAATCTGAGCGAGTACAGTGTACTTCAAGTAGGATTCTCAAACTTCATTCAGCAGTGGGAATCAGAACGATGGGAAGCTGGTCTAGACGATGGGTGAAACATGGGTGAAACATGAGTAAAAACTTTGTTGAAATTGACGCAGACCCTTGGTTGACTGCCGAGGGCAATATCGCAACCGAAGTGTACTTTGGGACGGCTTGTGAAGCGGCTTATACCAAATCCGTGACACTAAAAGATTTAATCGACAAGGAACTGGAATCTTTTATCAGTCCCAGAACTCTTAAAATCGATGAGTATCACGCCGATGATACAAAAAACCTTATTAAATCTTTAAAAAGTGCTGTTAAGTATGCTGAGAAACGTGCGAAGGAACTGGGCTATGAAAAATAGATATGGTGATGAGTATCATTGGGAAAAACTCAATGACAAAGAATACCAGTTTCACATGACTGGTACTTCAATGAACCACTGTCGTTTTGGTGGTAAAAAGGGTCAGGAAGGCCTTGATCCGAATGATCTCGGTATGTTTGACCCCAGCGGCGGCCCGTATGTTGCAGTTGGTTCTAAGATTTACTTTGATGAGAAAGGTGATGAACCTTTGATTGTGGAACGCATTCGTAGTACCGATGAAGGTATCTTCGTAGAGGTGAAGTTATGAGTCAGTCAATATTCGATCTAGAACAACAAATAATGGAATGCTGGAATGTTACCAGAGACATTGAGTTGGTAACACAACATCTCGTAGATCATTCAGATGGATATAGTGATGATGATATCATGAACAAATACATGGCTATCAAGGATTTATATGAGATCAAATTTGATGCTATGTGGAGAACATTTGAGACCGTCTGCGAGGAATATCATGAAGGACAACGTAAAGCGAGCGCTGTACGAAGCAACGACTGATACGGGAATTGCCGCAATGGTAAACATTCCGTTGAACTTTGTCCTATTGTATGTGTGCATTGATCTGTACAATCTGCCAACCGTGTGGACTTCTGTGATTATGACAACACTATTCACAATGTATGCCATAACGAGAAAAACATTTATCAGACTTTATTTCCAAAGGAAACACGATGTCCTATGATCAAAGCATAGGTGATAATCATAGAAGAATCGCATGGTATAAAGAACATTTCACTGGATTTGACGTTATCGTTGAACTGGGAGTTGCCACGGGATATACTTCCAAGGTTCTTATTGAGTGCGCCAGAAAGAAAGTTTACGGTGTAGACTTCTCCCCTGATTTAGATGTTGAACATTTATATTCTTATGCTTCAGAACGTGGAATAGAATATGAGTTTATAAACAAAGGCACTGAAAACACTAATCCCATTGAATGTGATGTGCTGTATATAGATGCTGATCACACAGAAGAAGCCGCATATTCAGATTTAACTCGCTTTGCCCCTAAGACAAAAACGTATATAGGATTACATGACACCAGCCCCGCATTGAGAAACATGGGATTTGGTGTAGACTTAGCAATAATCAGATTCCTAAAAGAGAATCCACAATGGGAAATCTTTTATGAAGACACAAAAACGTGTGGTCTAACAGTACTGAAGAGAGTATAATGCTAACGCTGTGGGGAGAAGATAATACGATAGAAACAAAAATTTGTCGTGATTGTAATATAGAGAAAGCAATAGAAGAATTTGAACCAAACAGAAGGTTTTATAGTAAAGATAACCCAAATGGCAGAGTTGTTCGTAGACCGTCTTGTAGGACTTGCCGATCAAAGAAAAAAACTATAAAAAGGTCTCAATCTAAACATTGGAAAAGACCCCAAACGTTTGAATGCCCCGTATGTAAACATGTATACGATGGATCATATGCTAGACTAGATCATTGCCACGATACGGGTAATGTTCGTGGATGGCTATGTGATAATTGTAATACGGGATTCGGTAAATTCAGAGAAGATATAGGTATACTTAGAAATGCTGTGAGATATTTGGAAGGTTCTATACATGAGGTGCTTTGTGGTGAATAGTGGGAAATAGTGGTTATCTAAATCCGCACGGCGACAGCTGCTGAGCGATTCGCTGAGGTTTAAAAGCCAGGCTACCATACTTTTCCCCCAATGTCAAGGGCAAAAAAGCACATTTTTTTCTCGCTTTTTTCGCCAAAGCCCCTTGACAACTGCCCCAGCCATCTGTATAATTGTATTTGTACCTTTTGAGAGAGTAAAGCCTTATGAATATTGATGCCCTTTTTGACGCCATTGCTACTGACTACCAACGCTGGCACAGCCGCTCAGAGTATGCTAAGGACGATGATTTTGAGTCATTTCGTGCCAAGTTGTCAGTCGAAGAGGGCCGCAAGTATCTCAAAGTGATAAAGACCGATGGCCAGACAATGGTTTGGGGTTTTATTCAGAAAGCAGATGATAAACAGTTTCGTGCTGGTGACATCTTGAAGGCCGCTAGTTGGTCTGCCCCTGCCAGAAACAAGGCTCGTGGTAATGTGTTGGAAGGGGATTTTAGTTGGGTTCGCTGGACAGGGCCGGAGTATCTATGATGAATAACGTTAAGGGTTCTTTTATTGAAAAGGATGTGAAGGGTCGCCACTGGTATGAGGCCAATGATGAGTTGGACGATATGACAACGCCATGGCAGTTCCCCCACAAGTTAATTACTAATGATGGCTTTCGATATGCCAACATTAAGGCCACTGTCGCTGAGATTGCCATAGATGAAGACGAGTATGGCTACCCAGTGATCGAAAAGTGGCAGATATACAGTCACAAATTTAGTTGAGTTTCTCCTGCCGTGGGTGTGGTGTCCATGGCCTTGATGGGATGTGGTTTTTTCTTTCTCCTCCCCACATCCCTTTTTTATTATAGGTAGGCAATATTAATGACAGAAATAGTATACGCAACCGTTGGATTTTGGCTATTAATACTCTTGACAGATGCCTTAATTTAGTGGTATAATTTATTTTTAAAAGGTGAACCGGCCTTGACCTTGGCCATAGCCAAAACGGCCGACCTTAACTTTAACTTAACGAAAGGAAGTTGATAATGACTAATCGTGAGAAAATCCTAGCCGCATTCCAGAACGGTGAGCAGTTGACCGCTAAGCAGATTGCCTCTCGCTTCGGTGTCGGTGATGCTGTGCGTGAAGTGAACCGTCTGCGCCATGAGGGCTACGCTATCTATCTGAACAGCGTGAAGACCTCTAAGGGCGTCAGCAAGAAGTTTCGCCTCGGCACTCCGAGTCGTGCTGTGGTGGCCGCTGGCTACCGTGCTCTGTCTGCTGCTGCCTAAGTAGGCTCTAGGGGGCGAGAGCCGGGCCTATGCTTTGGGCCGGGCTCTCTGGCCCTTACTAGGGCATCTGGCATCCCCCTATATACATTAGTTAAAAGCGTTTTTTAAAATTTTT
>Ga0255762_10000569_pt1 | contig 32859 bp, 25 predicted proteins | sample 101ome_16_FD_179962 | JGI IMG/M metagenome (GOLD analysis project Ga0255762, IMG submission 179962) | Coastal salt marsh microbial communities from the Groves Creek Marsh, Skidaway Island, Georgia - 101401AT metaG (version 2) | ecosystem: Environmental > Aquatic > Marine > Intertidal zone >...
CGGGGTGGCCCCCATGGCCCAAATGTCGCCAAGTGCGTGAATGGCAGTGATGCGCGCCATCACTGCAGGGTCATTGCAAAACGCGCGCAGATGATCTGTGCTGATCACTTGGCGCGCGCTGCCCATATGCAGCACCGCCGCATCATCCCCCCGCCCAATCTCAATGTCTTTGCGGTGGGTTGGGGGTGGGGGCAGGGCGGCCTCAAGCGCGGCTTGGCCCAGTTTCGCGCCACAGCCGCCGCATTGCGGTTTTGGCCCCATGGCCTCGATTATGCCAAGCGCGTGGTCTTGCGGCGGTTGCGGTCGTGCCGCCATCTCAGGCAACTGCGTCAGCTGTTGCATGAACTTGCGATCAATTCGGTCTTTCCACGTCCACAGAAAGGGAAAGGATGCATCCACCCTTCCGCGCGTGGCAATGGCCCGCTTATCGCCCAAGGAAATCAGCTTGAGATAATGGCGTTGCGGCTGATAGGTGCGCAAACTGCGCCCCATCGCAGCCGCGCGCAGATTGTGAAAAAGGGGCTTTGCCGCGCGCACTGCATAAACGCCCGCCTTACTGCGAGGGGCATGATCAAAATGCGCGCAATCCCCCGTAGCGAGAATATCGGGGTCTGTCACGCTGCGCAGATCGGCGCCCACGCGGATGAACCCATCTTTAAGGGCAAGCCCTGTCTGTGCCAGCCACGGATGCGCCCGCGCGCCTGCCGCGCCAAGGATCAAATCAAAGGGCAGCGGAGGCTCATCTCGCAGATGGATCATTTGCGCGGTGATCTCGGTGATTTCAACGCCCTCGTGCAGGGTAATATTTTGGGTGCGCAAGTCTTGTCGCAGAAGCCGAGCCGCGCGCGGAGGCAATTCTTGCAACGCTTGTGCGCGCTCAAATATCGTTACCTCGGGCTTGCGCCCTGTGGCGCGCATGCGGTGCGCCACGGCCATGGCGACCTCAACCCCCGCAATTCCGCCGCCGATAAGGGCGATGCGCGCAGGATTGGGCGCTTGGGTTAGAAAGCCCTCCCATGCGGCTGCAAACCCCTCGAGAGGTTTGACGGGCAAAGCATGATCTGCAAAGCCTGCTAAGGCGGGCATATCAGTCGTAATGCCAATATCAATCGACATGATATCATAGGAAATAGACCTGCCCCCTGCGAGATGCAGGCGTTTTTCTGCTCGATCAATCCCAATGGCGCGGGCAATGATGAGGCGGGCATTGGCGAAACGGGCAAGGCGAACCAGATCAATCTCGATTTCGTCTTGCCGATAATGCCCTGCAATCGCACCAGGCAGCATCCCTGAATAGGCCGCCGTTGGGTTGGGCGAGACAAGGGTCAAGCGCGCACCCGCAAGTGGCTGCATCCCCCACATGCGCGCGACAAGCGCGTGACTATGCCCGCCCCCCACAAGCACAATTTCGCGGGTCACGGGCCAAGCGGTGGGGGTCATGATCCTTGACCCCTGAACGGATCATCTGGATACCCCACGCCCGTCAGGATTAATCCATATGGCGGCGCAACAGGGCCGCAGGCGGCCCGATCGCGCGCCTCTAGGCTGATGCGCACATCGTCAGGCGACCATGATCCTGCCCCAACTCGCTCAAGCGTGCCGACAATCGAGCGCACTTGATTATGCAGGAACGAGCGCGCGCGCAGGTAAAATTGAAATTCGACCGCATCGCCGCGCGGGAAGGCCTCAATCCGTATCTCATCAAGGGTTTTGATGGGCGATTTTGCCTGACAGATAGAGGCACGGAAGGTTGTGAAATCATGCTTGCCGATCAAATGGCGTGCGGCTTCTTGCATGGCGGCAAGATCAAGGGGTTGCTTGACGGCCCATGCCTGCCCGACATCAAGGGTCAAGGGCGCGCGGCGGTTGATCAGCCGATAGGTATAGCGCCGTTCAACTGCGGAAAACCGCGCGTGCCAATCCTCTGACACGGGCGCACAGGCCACAATCGCCACGGGCAAAGGTTTCAAATGATAATTCAGCGCCTCGGACAGGCGAAAGGGCTGCCACTCTTGGGCCATGTCACATTGCGCAACCTGACCCGTGGCATGAACGCCCGCATCTGTGCGCCCTGCCGCAGCGATGGAGGGCACATCCGCCTCAAGCTGTGCAAGCGCAGCCTCAATCGCACCCTGCACTGAGGGTTGATCAGCCTGACGTTGCCACCCCGCAAAGGGGCGACCATCATATTCGACTTTGAGCGCATAACGGGCCATGGCTTTGGCTAACGGAAACGCGCGCGCCATGCAATTGCCCATAACCCCCTATCCATGGCGGCTTTGGCATCCTATCTTTGCGCAAGGCATCAGATGGGGGCAGGCCAAGCGTGATATCATCTTTGGGCGATATGCTGCGTGACAGCGTGGAGGGCACGGGCGAAGCATTGACGCGCGCCTTTTCAGACCCAAGCCTGCGCTTGGGGGTGACAGGGCTGTCTCGCGCGGGAAAGACGGTGTTTATCACCTCTCTCGTGGCCAATTTGATGGAGCGGGGCCGCATGGCGGCATTCTCGCCCGAGCGCGAAGGTCGGATTGAAGCGGCCTATCTGCAGCCACAACCTGATGATACGGTCGCGCGATTTGATTACGAAAGCCATCTTGCCGCGATGACGGGGCCACAGGCGCATTGGCCGATTGGCACGCGCAGCGTTTCGCAATTGCGCTTGTCCTTGCGCGTCACGCCAAAATCACGGCTTGCGCGTCTGACGGGCCCAAGCCGCTTGCATTTGGATATCACCGATTATCCTGGTGAATGGTTGCTGGATTTGGGACTGTTGACGCAAAGCTACGCGCAATGGTCTAAGGCCAGCTTGGCGCAGATTTCCGCCAAGGCGCAGAGCTTGGCCGAAGCACGGGATTTCTTGGCGATGGCCACCGAAGCCGTGGCTGAGACGCGCCATGATGAGATGCAGGCCTCGGCCCTTGCGCAAAGTTTCACCGCCTATCTGCACGCGGCGCGCGCGGCGGGGTTTAGCCAATTGACCCCTGGCCGTTTTATCTTGCCGGGCGAATTGCAAGGCAGCCCCGCGCTGACCTTTTGCCCCTTGCCGATTGAGGCCCTGAGGCGTGGCACAATCGCGCGCGAGGCCGCGCGGCGCTTTGAGGCCTATAAATCGCAAATCGTGCGGCCTTTCTTTCGCGCGCATTTTGCGCGCATTGATCGTCAGGTGGTTTTGGTGGATCTGCTCAGCGCCATGCAAGGTGGGCCTGAGGTCTTAGAAGATTTGCGACAGGCGATGGCGGGTATTTTGTCGGTGTTCCGCCACGGCGCGAATGGCCCTTTGGCAGCACTCTTGGGGCAAAAAACCGATCGCATCCTTTTTGCCGCGACCAAGGCAGATTATCTGCATCAATCCCAGCATCAGGCCTATGCCAATCTTCTTGAGGCTTTGGTGCAAGAGGCCAAACAGCGCGCCGATTATCGGGGGGCGAAAACGCGGGCTATGGCGATTGCAGGCCTGCGCAGCACCGTTGAGGAACGCCGCGTTCTAGACGGGGCCGAGGTTGATCTGGTGCGGGGCCGTGTTGGGCAATCTAATCAGATGCGCGCCCTTTATGCGGGCCACTTGCCAGACCATCCCGACCATATCCTTGCCCCTGCACGCGAAGGCGCGCGGGATTGGTCGGATCATGAATTCGCGGTGACAGATTTCGCCCCGCCGATATCAAGCCTGCGCGCGGGGCTTGGCCCCCCGCATATTCGCCTTGATACGGCTGCGGAATTTCTTTTGGCAGATCGTATGGGGTGAAAGTTTCAATTGCCAAGCCTAGCCCTTCGGGCCTATGGCAAAGTCTATGAAGCTCGTGCCCCTTTCTGAAACCTCACATTTGCCGCGCTGGCAGCGCCCGCAGGTTCTTTTGTTCCTGATGGCTTTTGCGATGCCTGTGGCCTTTGCCACATGGTCTGCATTGCTCAATAATTTTGTGATTGAGGCGGCAGGGTTTGACGGGGCCGATATAGGATGGCTGCATTCAGTGCGCGAAATTCCTGGGTTTCTCGCGATTGGCGTGATCGCCTTATTGCTTGTGATCCGCGAGCAAAAATTGGCGCTTGTGTCCTTGGTTATGTTGGGTCTGGCCACGGCGCTGACCTCGCAATTCCCCTCCTTGGGGGGATTGTTGATTGTAACCCTGATCTCCTCCATCGGGTTCCATTATTACGAGACAGTCAACCAGTCGCTGCAATTGCAATGGATCGACAAAAAGCGCGCGCCACAGACCATTGGTTGGTTGATGTCGATGGGGTCTTTGGCCACGCTTTTGGCCTATGGGTTAATCGTGCTGACATGGCGTGCTTATGATTTGAGCTATGACTTGGTCTATGGCGTGGCAGGTGGCTTTACCGCCTTGGTTGCAGTGATTGCATTTTTCGCCTTCCCCCAATTCGAGGGCCCAACCCCGCAGAACCGCAAAATGATCCTGCGCCGCCGCTATTGGCTCTATTATGCGCTGCAATTCATGTCGGGCGCGCGGCGGCAGATTTTCGTGGTCTTTGCAGGCTTCATGATGGTCGAGCGCTATGGCTTTGCCGTGCATGAGATCACCGCGCTGTTCATGGTCACATTGGTCGCCAATATGATCGCAGCCCCGCTGTTGGGTCGTGCTGTTGCCTTTTTTGGGGAACGTGCGGCCTTGATGTTTGAATATGCGGGATTGTTCGTGATTTTCCTGCTTTATGCGGGCCTCTATCATTTTGATTGGGGCGTGGGTATGGCGGCGGTGCTCTATGTCGGCAATCATATCTTTTTCGCGTTGGCCCTCGCCATCAAAACCTATTTTCAGAAAATCGCAGATCCCGCTGATATTGCGCCTACGGCCGCCGTGGCCTTTACCATCAACCATATCGCTGCGGTGTTCTTGCCTGCGATCTTGGGGTATATCTGGCTGACCTCGCCGATTGCGGTGTTCCTGCTTGCATCAGGGATGGCTGCCACATCTTTCGCCTTATCGCTTTTGGTGCCGCGTCATCCAGAGGCGGGGAATGAAACCTTACTTGCGCGGCGCGGTTTACCCGTGGCTGCGCCCATCACCACCGTGATCAAATAGGGTGCTTATGACGACCTTTACCGCCTTTACCACATTGCCTGCTAAATCCGCCGCCGAAGCCTTGGGTGAGGCCATAGAGGCACTTGATCCCGCGCCCTATGGCGTAGGGGTTTTTGAGATCGAAGATGGCTCTGGCCGGTGGGAGGTGGGCGGCTATTTCCTTGAGGCGCCCGATGAGATCGGATTGGCGCTTTTGGCGGCATCGCATGGCGCGCGGGAATTTGTCGTTTCAGAATTGCCCGAAACTGATTGGGTCGCGCAGGTGCGCCGTGAATTGCACCCTGTGGGCGCGGGGCGGTTTTATCTTTACGGCAGCCATGATGCCGATACAGTTCCGAACGATGCCGTGCCCTTGCTGATTGAGGCCGCAATGGCCTTTGGCACAGGGCATCACGGCACCACCTCTGGATGTTTGATTGCCTTTGATCGCCTGCTCACTGAGGGCCATGTTTTCAAAAATGTGGTTGATATTGGCTGTGGCACGGCGGTCTTGGCCTTGGCTGCCGCCCGGGTCTTTCCGCAGACTGTTCTGGCCTCGGATATTGATGAGATCGCGGTTGATGTCGCCCGTGTAAACGCCCAAGCGAATGACCTCGCAGATCGGATCGAGGCTGTGCAAGCCGCAGGGTTTGATCATCCCACCCTTGCAGCCCGTGCGCCCTTTGATTTGATCTTTGCCAATATCCTAAAGGGGCCACTGATCGAACTGGCCCCCGATATGGCGCGTCATGCCGCGCAGGGCGGTTATTTGATCTTGTCAGGCCTTTTGTTGGAGCAGGCTGAGGACGTCACTGCCGCCTATCTCGCGGCAGGGTTCGAGCGGGTTTATGCGTCCGAGCATGGGGAATGGGCGGCGCTGACACTGCGTTATCTGGGGTGATTGGCACGCCCCGCTTGTTGAATGTTCTTGTTTCGTGCTATTGATGGGCTAAGCTGACGCAAAGAACCACAAAGGGCGAGCAGGCCATGCGTATCATCGGTATTGACCCAGGGCTTCGCTATCTTGGGTGGGGCGTAATCGAGGCGGATGGCCCGCGCCTACGCCATATATCAAATGGCGTTATCGAAGGGGTGGGCGATGATCTCGCCCCGCGTCTTTTGGCGCTATATGATGGATTAATCGCCGTCCTTGCCGAATTTGCACCAGATTGCGCGGCGGTCGAACAGACCTTCGTCAATCGTGATGGGGCGGCCACGTTGAAATTGGGGCAGGCGCGTGGTGTTGCGATGTTGGCCCCTGCCAAGGCAGGCTTGCCTGTGGCTGAATATGCGCCAAACACAGTAAAGAAAACTGTGGTTGGGGTGGGTCACGCGCATAAAGATCAGATTGGACATATGGTGCGCCTGCAATTGCCCGGATGCGCGCCAAAATCCCCTGATGCTGCTGACGCTTTGGCGATTGCGATATGTCATGCCCATCATGCGCAATCGCAAACGCGGATCATGAATGCAGTGGGGGCAAGCCTGTGATCGGGAAATTGACAGGTCGCGTGGATTACCGCGCCAGTGACCATGTGCTTTTGGATGTCGGTGGCGTGGGCTATGTGGTTCATTGCTCAGAACGCACTCTTGCGAACCTGCCGAATGCGGGGCAGGTGGCAAGCCTTTACACCGAACTTCTGGTGCGCGAAGACCTTTTGCAGCTTTTTGGGTTTTTAACCCCCTATGATCGTGAGTGGCATCGTTTGTTGGTGTCTGTTCAGGGCGTGGGGGCCAAAGCCGCGATGGCAATCTCAGGCGCGCTTGGCACAGAGGCCTTGGCCCGCGCCATTGCGATTGGGGATTGGGGCGCGGTCAAAGCAGCCCCTGGTGTGGGCCCGAAATTGGCGCAGCGCGTGGTCAATGAACTAAAGGATAAAGGCCCCGCTTTGATGGCGATGGGTGGTAGTCTGGCCCGTGATTTGACGCAGAATGCCCCTGCGCCCGTGGTGGACGGCCCGCAGGGGCCTGTATCCACCCCTGCGGCACCGCCGCCGCCTGCAACCGCGCAGGCTGATGCGCAAAGTCAGGCTGAGGCAATTTCAGCCCTGACCAATCTGGGCTATGGCCCCTCTGACGCGGCAAGTGCGGTTGCGCGCGCGGCAGACGAGGCCGATACGACCCCTGCGCTGATCCGCGCGGCACTGCGCCTCTTGGCCCCGAAGGATTGATATGAGCACGCCTGATCCAACATTGCGCCCCGATCCGCACCCGCAGGATGATCTGCGCGAAGATCGCGCTTTGCGTCCCGAACTTCTGACCGAGTTTATTGGTCAGGCCGAAGCGCGGGCAAATTTGCGGGTGTTTATCGAAAGTGCCCGCAAGCGCGGTGAGGCGATGGATCATGTGCTGTTTCATGGCCCCCCGGGCTTGGGCAAGACCACCTTGGCGCAAATTATGGCGCGCGAATTGGGGGTGAATTTTCGCATGACCTCTGGCCCCGTTTTGGCAAAAGCGGGGGATTTGGCCGCGATCCTCACCAATCTTGAGCCGCGTGATGTTTTGTTTATTGACGAAATTCACCGCCTGAACCCCGCAGTCGAGGAGGTGCTTTATCCTGCGATGGAGGATTTCGCACTGGATTTGGTTATTGGTGAGGGGCCTGCCGCGCGATCTGTGCGCATCGAATTGCAGCCCTTTACCTTGATTGGGGCCACCACCCGCTTGGGGCTGTTGACCACGCCCTTGCGGGATCGGTTCGGCATCCCCACGCGTCTGGTTTATTATGACACGCCCGAGTTGGAGCAGATTGTGACCCGTGGTGCGCGCCTGATGGGCGCCCCTGCCGATGAGGAAGGCGCGCGCGAGATCGCCAAGCGCGCCCGCGGCACCCCGCGCATTGCAGGCCGCTTATTGCGCCGCGTGGTCGATTTCGCCGTGGTCGAGGGGGATGGCCGCGTAACGGCGGCGATTGCAGATCGCGCCCTGACACGGCTTGGGGTCGATAAGCTTGGGCTTGACGGGGCAGATCGGCGGTATTTGCGCCTAATTGCGGAGTCTTATGGCGGTGGCCCTGTTGGGATTGAAACGCTTGCAGCCGCCCTTTCCGAAAGCCGCGATGCGCTCGAAGAGGTGGTTGAACCCTATCTCTTGCAACAAGGCCTGATCGCGCGCAGCCCGCGGGGGCGGATGCTGACGCAATCGGCCTTTGCGCATCTAGGGCTGCCCGTTCCTACCCCGCCTGCGCAAACGGGGCTTTTTGAATGATCAGCCAAATTTCTCTGCCCATGTGGGCAGGGGATCATGTGCTGCAGGGGTGGCCTCATAGACCGCGCGGGCAATCGCGCGGCTCAGACACAGGGCTGCGGCATTTCCCAAATACAGCGTATCCATCAGCGGATCGCGAAGGGCGCGCGCGCCCGTTGCAGCGGCAAAGACCAAATCCCCATCCATCGGCGTATGCGCGGGGTAAATTGCGCGCGCAATGCCATCATGCGCGGCGGTCGCCATGCGGGTGGCTTGCGCTTGGGTTAATGCAGCATCTGTCGCCACAATCGCGATGGTGGTTGCCCCGTCCCGATGCCCTTTGACCAAGGGGCGTGCGGATGGATCGAACGCCCCTGTCCTAAGCGCCTCTGTCCCAAGCCCGCCAAATTCTGCACCCATTTCAAATGGGGCCGCCCAGAATTGCGGGCCATCGCCCATAGTCACGCGGCCCAATGCGTTGACAGCGACCAGAGCGCCCACCGTGATCCCGTCAAAGGTGACCGAGGCTGAGCCAAGCCCACCCTTGAGGTCAGCGGTCAGCGCACCTGTTCCTGCGCCCACTGTCCCAAGGACAAAATCAGGGGATGCCGCCTCAAACGCCGCACGTCCCAAGGCAGCATAGGGGTTCTGACCCCATGCTTTGTCACCGCCATTGATCAGATCAAAGAGAATTGCGGCGGGCACGATTGGCACAAGCTGATCGCCAACGGCGAAGCCGCGCCCCGCGGCCCGCAGGCCATCCATCACACCTGAGGCCGCATCAAGGCCAAAGGCAGACCCGCCCGCGAGAACCAGTGCATCCACCTCCTGCACCAATCGTTCAGGCGATAAGAGCGCCGTTTCTCGCGTGCCAGGCGCACCGCCCATGATATGCACCCCTGCCACAAAGGGGCGCTCGGCTGTCAGAACAGTGACCCCTGTTTTGATCACGTCATCCTGAGCGTGGCCGACATATAGGCCCGCGACATCGGTGATTAAGTTTTTCGCGCCTTTCTCAAACATCGCCATCCCCCTAGATGCAGCGCCCGCCATCAACCTCCAAGGCGGCACCTGTGATCATTGAGGCTTCATCCGAGCACAGGAAGCAGGCAGCATTGCCCATATCCTCGGGCGTGGAAAACCGGCCCAAAGGGATGGTTGATAGAAATTTTTCCCGCATTTCGGGCGTGTCCTCGCCCATAAAACTGGACAACAGCGGGGTTTCCCCCGCCACAGGGCATAGTGCGTTGACGCGGATACCTTGCGGGGCCAGTTCCACCGCCATCGCCTTGGTTGCGGTGATCATCCAACCTTTTGAAGCATTATACCAATTCAGCTTTGGTCGTGGGCTGAGACCGGCTGTTGAAGCGATATTGAGGATGGCGCCCGCTTTTGCAGTTTTCATATGCGGAACGATTTCGCGGGCCATCAGATAAACAGATTTCGCATTCACCGCGAGGACGCGGTCGAACATCTCCTCGGTAACATCTTCCATCATCTGCGGCAGATGGGTGATGCCCGCATTGTTCACAACAATATCAATACGCCCCCACGCGGCGAGCGCAGATTGGGCGAGGGCGGCCACGCTCTCGCCCTTGGCGACATCGGTTTCATGGGCAAGGCTGCCCGTGGCCTCGGCCATGTCATGAGCTGCCGCGCCATTGAGATCGGCAATCATCACCTCGGCCCCTTCGGCGCGGAATTTGCGCACGATCCCCGCGCCAAATCCCGATGCGCCGCCTGTTACAATTGCGGTTTTTCCTGCAAGCCTCATGAAACTGTCCCTTTCTTTGGGGCCGCGTCCAAGCGGGGCGCGGTGTTGAGTAAGTTTTGTGTATAAGGATGTCTGGGGCCAGATAGAATTTGGGGCGCTGGCCCCTGTTCGACAATCACCCCATTTTCCATCACCGCAATAGTGTCGGCCATATGGGCCACAACCGTGAGATCGTGGGTGATGAAAATATACGAAAGCTGCAATTCCTGTTGCAGTGATTTTAGCAAATCCAAAACCCGTGCGCGCACGGAGACATCAAGGGCAGAAACAGCCTCATCAAGCACCACGATATCGGGTCGCGTGATCAGCGCGCGGGCAATGGCAATGCGCTGTCTTTGCCCGCCTGAGAATTGATGCGGGTATTTTTGCGCATCCTGAGGCGAAAGCCCGACCTGCTCAAGTGCAGTCGCAACGCGAGATGTGACCTCATTAGATGGGACATTTTGCAGATCAAGCGGTTCCGCGATCACGCGCCCCACCCGCCAACGGGGGTCAAAGCTGCCATAGGGGTCTTGAAACACAATTGACAGACGCCGCCGATTTTCAAGCGGCATGTTCGGATGCACCTCTGTGCCGTCTAAGACAATCTTCCCTAATTGCGCGGCCTCTAGCCCCAAAATGGCACGGGCGAGCGTGGATTTTCCACATCCAGAGCCCCCTACGATCCCCAAACATTCCCCTCGCCTAAGGGTAAGATTTGCATCACGCACCGCAACGAAGGGTTCAGATTTGCGCAAGCCTAGGCGTTTGGGCGGATAGATGCGACTGACGCCTTCCACGGATAAGAGTGTCTCGCCTGTCAGGGGTTCGGTCTCTTTTGGGGCGGGGCTGGCGGCGGATAAGAGCGCCTTGGTGTAAGGGTCGCGCGGGCGGGACAAAAGCCGCTTTGTCTCGCCTTTTTCAACGATGCGGCCTTGGTTCATCACCGCCACCTCATCAGCCATCGAGGCCACAACGGCCAGATCATGCGTGATCAGCAAAAGCGCCATGCCATCCTCGGCAACGAGGGTTTTCAAAAGCGATAAAATCCCCTGTTGTGTGGTGACATCAAGCGCGGTTGTCGCCTCGTCCGCGATTAAAACATCGGGCGTTGCCGCGATCGCAGCGGCAATGGCCACGCGCTGCCTTTGTCCGCCAGACAGCTCATGCGGATAACGATCAAGCGCGATCTGCGCCAAGCCAACCCGATCCAAAACGGTGCGCGCCTGCGCCATTGCGGCCCGCCGATTGGGAGTGATGCGATGCACCATAAGGGTTTCGGCGACCTGTGCGCCGATTTGCATAACGGGGTTCAGCGCGGTCATGGGTTCTTGGAAAATCATCCCAATCCTTCGACCGCGCAACTGGCACATTTTTCGATCTGACAGGCCCAAGAGACTGTCAGTGCCATTGAGCAGAACCGAACCCTGCGCGCTGCATCCTTGGGGCAATAGGCCCACAATCGCCAGCGCCGTCATCGATTTGCCTGATCCAGATTCCCCAACCAAGGCCGTGATCCGATGCGCGGCGAGCGTCAGGGAAAGATCAGAAACCAATGCACCCCCGTCATGGGTTATTTCCAGGTTCTTCAGTTCAAGGCGGGGCGAAGCGGTCATTTCAGGGCGCGCTCCAGTCTTGGGTCAAGGTGATCGCGCAGCCCATCCCCCGCCAAGTTCAAGCCAAGAACCAAGGCCATGATGCAGGCCCCGGGAAGAATGGCCAGCATCGGATGGGTGTAGATCATGGTTTGCGCCTCGGCCAACATGCGGCCCCAACTGGGGGTTGGCGGTTGCGCCCCAAGCCCAACATAGGAGAGCGCGGCCTCAGCCAGAATCCCAAGGCTGAATTGGATCGTGGCCTGCACGATGATCAGGTTCAGAATATTGGGCAAGATATGTTCAAGGCTGATCCTAAACTTGGATTTTCCCGCCACACGCGCGGCAAGGATGTAATCCAATGTCCAAAGTGGCAGCGCCCCTGCACGGGTCACGCGGGCAAAGACGGGGATATTGAAAATGCCAATTGCAAGGATCGCGTTGAACGCCGAGGGGCCGTAGGTTGCAGTGATCAGAATGGCGATCACCAGCGCGGGAAAGGCAAAGATCAGATCATTGCCCCGCATAATCAGTTCATCGCCAAAGCGCCCATGCTGTGCGGCTGCCAGCAGACCCAAAGGCACGCCAATGCCTGCCCCAATGCCAATGGCCGCCACCGCCACCGCAATAGAGGTTTGCGCGCCCACCATCAGCAAGGATAGGACATCGCGCCCGAATTGATCCGTGCCAAGCAGATAGGTGGCGCTTGGCCCTTGCAGGCGATTGGCAATCGCAAGGCTTGTGACCTCATGGGGCACCCAGAGGAGGCTAAGGGAGGCGAGAGCAAGGAAAAACAGGCTGATCGCACCGCCAATGATCAAGGATCGCTGCACCTTCATCTGCGCAGCCTAGGGTCAAGGGCGGCATAGGCCAGATCAACCAAAAAGGTCACAAGGATCACGGCGAACACAAGCAGCATGGTGACCGACTCGACCACGATCAAATCGCGTTGGGTGATGCCCTGAAAGATCAGGCGACCAAGCCCAGGAAGAAAGAAAACATTTTCGATGATAATGGCACCCGCAAGAAGAAACGAGAATTGCAGGCCCAAGATCGTCATCACGGGAATGCCTGCATTGCGCAAGGCATGACGCCATAGGGTTTGCCTGCGGCTTAGGCCCTTGGCGCGGGCGGTGCGGATATAGTCTTGCTCTAATGTTTCTAAGAGGGCCGAACGCAAAACCCGCGCCAAAATGGCCGCCTGCGGCAGGGCCAAGGCGAAGGCGGGCAGCGTGAGCGAGGCGAGCCCCGCCCCGAAACTGTCCCATCCCGCAAATCCGCCCGCCGACACCCATTGTAATTGTATCGCGAACAGCAGCACCAACAGCATTGCAAACCAAAAATTGGGGATCGCAATGCCGATTTGCGCAGCCGCCATTACCCTAAGATCGGGCCATGCGCCGCGCTTGGCCGCGGCCAGCACCCCCACAGGGATTGCGAGGGCCGTTGACAGGATCAGCGCGTAAATGGCCAAGGGCAGTGAAACGGCAAGCCTATCTTGGATCAAATCGGCCACGGGCACGCGATAGGTGTAGGATAGGCCAAAATCCCCCTGCACCATGCCCCCGACCCATGCCAGATATCGGGGCAGAAGCCCCCCATCGAGGCCCAGTTCCGCCCGAAGGTTTGCAACCGCCTCGTCTGTGGCATTTAGGCCAAGCATGAAACTGGCAGGATCACCGGGGATCACCTCAATGAGGCAAAAGATGACCACGCTTGCCACGGCAAGGCTAAGGATCATCGCAAGCGCCCGATTGAGAAAATAGCTCAACATGGCAAAACCTTAGCCCGAAGGCGTGCTAGGCCGCTAGAGGGGACTTGCGCGACTCAAGGCTTTCGCGGCAGATAGTGCCACGAGGTTGGGGACGATGGCGTCGTCCTATGGCAGACCTTAACCGCCCTGAACGCCGGGGTCTTCTGTCAAAGGAGGATCGGCGATGCAGCGACCTGAATTCTTCCGTTTCCACAATGGCGAAAAAGCCATTCTTCCGTTTTCTCAAGCTGAGTATGACGCCCGCCTGATGGGGCTGCGCGCAATTATGGATGCGCAAGGCCTAGACGCGGTTGTGCTGAGTTCGATGCACAATATCGCCTATTACTCGGGTTTTCTCTACTGTGCCTTTGGCCGCCCCTATGCGTTGGTTGTGACCGCATCTGAGGCGGTCGTGATCTCTGCGGGTATTGATGCGGGGCAGCCATGGCGGCGCTGTGCCTGTGATGGGATCACCTATACCGATTGGCAGCGCAACAATTACTGGCGCGCCGTGGCCCATGTGGCGGGGCAGGGCAAGGCAGTTGGTTACGAAGCCGATCATCTGGTCTTGAGCCAATTTGCGCTTCTCACTGAGTTCTTGGCGCCAAAATCCACCGCCGATGTTGCGCCTGCTACGATGCGCCAGCGCATGGTGAAATCTGTCGCCGAGCGCGAGTTGATCCGCGCAGGCGCGCAAGTTGCCGATGTGGGCGGTTATGCCATTCGGGACGCCGTGAAGGCGGGGGTGCGTGAGATTGATGTCGCCATGGCAGGGCGCGACGCGATGGAGCTGGAAATCGCCAAACGCTTTCCCGATGCCGAATATCGGGACACTTGGGTATGGTTCCAGTCGGGGCTTAACACCGATGGCGCGCATAACCCTGTCACGGGGCGGGTTTTGCAGCGTGGTGATATCCTGAGCCTCAATACCTTCCCAATGATCTCTGGCTATTACACCGCGCTTGAGCGCACGATGTTTGTGGGCGAAGTGGATGCGGCGAGCCTTGGTTATTGGCAGGCGAATATCGAGGCGCATGAATTGGGTATGAGCCTGATGAAGCCTGGTGTCAGCTGTGCTGAGATCACCCATGCGATCAATGATTTCTTCGCGGAACGCGATTTGCTGCAATATCGCAGTTTTGGCTATGGCCATTCTTTTGGGGTGTTAAGCCATTATTACGGCCGCGAAGCAGGTCTTGAGCTTCGTGAGGATATCGACACTGTTCTCGAAGAAGGCATGGTGATCTCCATGGAGCCGATGCTGACAATCCCCGAGGGAATGGCAGGCGCGGGCGGCTATCGCGAACATGATATTTTGATCATCACCAAGGATGGGGCCGAGGATATTACGGGCTATCCATACGGCCCTGCCGAAAACGTGGTGGGGTAATCTATCGGAAGGGGCGGTCAGGTGGCCGCCCCATTCCGTTGAAGTTTCTGCTTCAACCTTGCCCCCTGCATGGCATAAGCTGACATCAGGCTTGCGGAACGCACGGGGGATCTATGGCATGCAAAGGCATCATTTTGGCGGGTGGCACGGGAACGCGGCTTTATCCGATTACCATGGCCCTCTCGAAACAGCTTTTGCCGATTTATGATAAGCCTATGATCTATTATCCGCTTTCGGTGCTGATGTTGGCCGATATCCGCGAGATTGCGATCATCACCACCCCGCAGGATCAAGCCCAGTTCAAAAGCGCCCTTGGCGATGGCAGCCAATGGGGCATTCGGTTGGACTGGATTGAACAACCCTCGCCCGATGGTCTGGCCCAAGCCTATCTTTTGGCGGAGGATTTCTTGGCAGGGGCACCTTCGGCCATGATTTTGGGCGATAACCTGTTCTTCGGTCACGGATTGCCTGAATTGATGAAAGAGGCCGATCATGACAAAGCAGGTGGCACTGTCTTTGGCTATCATGTGTCAGACCCGCAGCGATATGGCGTGGTCGGGTTTGATGCTGAGGCCGTGTGCGCGAAATCATCGAAAAGCCAGAAGTGCCGCCTTCAAATTATGCAGTGACAGGCCTCTACTTTCTGGATGGCACGGCGCCTGCGCGCGCCAAAACGGTGGCCCCATCAGCGCGGGGTGAGTTGGAGATCACCTCGCTTTTGCAAAGCTATCTTGACGATGGGCAGTTGGATGTTTGCCAAATGGGGCGCGGGTATGCGTGGCTTGACACAGGCACTCATGCCAGTCTGCTCGAGGCTTCGGAATTCGTCTATACATTGCAAAAACGCCAAGGTTTGCAGACAGGCAGCCCCGATGAGATCGCCTATCACAAAGGCTGGATTTCGGCGGCAGATCTTGCCGCGCGCGCCCAGTTGTTTGGCAAGAATGAATATGGGCAATATTTGCGGGCGATCATCAAAGGGGGTTGACCTTCCAGTAACTGGAACCCTTATCTGACGGGGGAAATGCCCCAACTGAATGATAAGTGACCCTTTAGAATGCTAGACCACCAAGCGCAGCGCGTGATCCCTTTGACTGTTGAGAACCTCTCTTGTGGGGGCTGTGCTGCGCGGGCGGAAAAGGCGCTTGCAGCCTTGCCGCATGTTCGTTCTGCTCAGGTCAATTTGACCACCAAAACCGCCCAAGTGACAGCCACGCCAGAGTTTGATCTGTCGGCGATGGATGCTGCGATGCGCAAGGCGGGGTATCCCGTTGCGCTTGACCCTGCGCAGACCAATCACTGGCGTTTTGCCGTGGAAAATCTCAGTTGCGGGGGCTGCGCCTCCCGCGCTGAAAAAGCCTTGAATGCCTATCCCGCCGTGATCAAAGCTGAAGTCAATCTGGCCATGAAAGAGGCCTATGTCACCGCGGCCCCCGATTTGGCCCTTTCCGATTTGACCGATATGATGCGTCAAGCAGGTTATCCAATCCTGCCTGAGACACCGGCGGCAGAGGTGCAGCCCGAGAGCGGCGCAGAGGATGAAGGGCACCTGCTGAAGCGACAGTTGATCTTGGCGGCGCTCCTGACCTTGCCTGTTTTTATCATGGAGATGGGCGGGCATCTTATTCCCGCGTTTCATCACTGGCAGGTCGCGACCTTTGGGGAATTTACAACCCGTCTGGTGCAATTTGCCCTGACCACCTTGGTCTTATTTGGCCCAGGTGCTGTGTTTTTCCGCCTAGGGGTGCCTGCATTGCTGCGCGGCGCGCCAGAGATGAATTCCTTGGTTGCGTTGGGGGCCACGGCGGCGTGGGCCTTTTCCACTGTGGTCACATTCGCACCAGACTTAATCCCAGAAGCCAGCCGTTTCATCTATTTCGAGGCCGCTGCGGTCATCGTCACCTTGATCCTCTTGGGACGTTTTTTGGAATTTCGCGCGCGCGGTCAGGCGGGCGCAGCTATTCGCAGCCTCATGGAACTGCGCCCTGACACCGCCACCCTCTTGCAAGATGGGGCCGAGCGGCAGGTGGCAGCGTCTGAACTGCGGATCGGGGATCTGATCCGCGTCAAACCAGGTGAGAAAATTGCCACCGATGGCATCGTGACCGAGGGCGAGGCCTTGGTTGAAGAAAGCATGATCACAGGCGAGCCTGTTCCAGTGACGAAATCTGTGGGTGATAGTGTTGTGGGCGGCACGATGAACCGCGCGGGCAGCGCCATTTACCGCGTGACTGCAACAGGTGGGCAAACGGTTCTCGCGCAGATCGTGGATATGGTCACAAAGGCGCAGATGACGCGCCTGCCCATCCAATCTTTGATCAATCGCGTTGCGGCGGTGTTTGTGCCTGTCGTGATCGCTGTGGCGTTTGTAACCACGGCGCTTTGGTGGGTCTTTGGCCCATCTCCCGTGCAGGCTATGGTGATCGGCGTGTCTGTTCTCATTATTGCCTGCCCCTGCGCCATGGGTCTGGCGACACCTGTTTCTGTTATGGCAGGAACGGGGCGCGCTGCGGAATTGGGGGTGCATTTCCGCGAGGGGCGCGCACTGCAAGATTTGCGGCAGGCCGACATTGTGGCCTTTGACAAAACAGGCACGCTCAGCACGGGCGCGCCTGCGCTTATGGCGTGTTACAACGCGCAGAACGAAGATCGCCTGATTGCCTTGGCTGCAAGTGTTGAGCGTGGATCAGAACATCCCTTCGCCCAAGCAATTGTGGCCGAGGCCGAGGCGCGTGGGCTGACCATCGCGGCGATGCAAGGGTTCCAGAACAGCATCGGTGGTGGCGTCCGCGCGACTGTCGGGGGCGCGGAGATCGCCCTAGGCACAGAGGCCTATTTGGCAGAGTTGGGTGTCAGTGTCCCAGACATTCCCCCTCAGGGCGCAAGCCTGATCCACTTGGCGCAGGATGGTGCCTATGCCGGCAGTCTGGCCTTTCGTGACCCTGCTAAGAAAGATGCCCGCGACACGATTGACGCGTTGAAAAACATGGGTCTGAAGATCGCGCTTCTTTCAGGCGATGCGGCGCCTGCGGTTGATGCGCTTGCCGCAGAATTGGACATCACAGAAGCCCATGCTCGCCTCAAGCCCGAAGATAAATTGGCACTTGTGGCGGCGTGGCAAAAGGCGGGGCAGCGCGTTGTTTTTGTCGGTGATGGGATCAATGACGCCCCTGTTTTGGCGCAGGCAGATGTCGGCATCGCGCTTGGCAGTGGCACCGATATCGCGATGCAGGCGGCAGATGTGGTTCTGGTGTCTGGCGCACCGTGGGGTGTTGTGGATGCCATGACCCTGTCGCGGGCCACTTTGCGCAATATTTGGCAGAATCTGTTTTGGGCTTTTGGCTATAATGTGGCGTTGATCCCTGTCGCAGCAGGGGCATTGGCCCTGATCGGAGGGCCGCTTTTGAACCCGATGTTGGCGGCGGGCGCGATGGCGGCAAGCTCGGTCTTTGTGGTGATGAATGCGCTACGCCTGCGTCATGTGGGGGGGCATTGATGAATATATCGCAAACGGCCATGGCCACGGGCCTGCCCGCCAAAACCATCCGCTATTACGAGGAAATTGGTTTGATTGCGCCTGCGCGCGGTGAAAACGGATACCGCAGTTTTTCGCAACAAGATGTGCATAAGCTGGGCTTTCTTGGGCGCGCTCGTGAATTGGGGTTTTCCATCGAGGAATGCCGCGCGCTTTTGGCCCTTTACGAGGATCGCGGGCGCGCAAGCGCCGATGTGAAAGAGATCGCGCAACAACATTTGCAGGATATTGATGCGAAAATGGCCAAATTGGCCGCGATGCGGGCGACCTTGGCCGATCTTGTGTCGCGCTGTTCGGGGGATCACCGCCCCGATTGTCCGATCTTGGAGGATCTCGCGATTGAGCCAAGCGGGCGGGTGGATTGAAAAACTGCGCGGGCGCTTCGATTTTGAGGTTGACGCTTGCCCCCGCTTGTCCTACTTCCGCGATGCTTCTGGCGGAGTAGCTCAGTTGGTTAGAGCAGCGGAATCATAATCCGCGTGTCGGGGGTTCAAGTCCCTCCTCCGCTACCAAGCCCTTTCACATCCAGCACTGTGATTGATGCAGCAGCGGCGCTCGTGCGCCGCCGCGTTCGTCTTAGCCCAATTCCGCCAAACGCGCGAAGGCGGTTTTAATCTTGGCTTCTTCTTCCTCACGGGCCGCAAGGTTTTCGCGGGCCTCCGCGACAACATCTTCGGGGGCGCTTGCCACGAATTTGGGGTTGTTCACGCGGCCCTTCAGCCCGCCGATTTCCTTGGCCAACTTATCCAGCAGCTTATGCAAGCGCGCCTTTTCCTCGGCCACATCAATCAGATCGGCCACGGGCAGGCCGAATGTGCCGCCCTCAACCGCAACTGTGACCGCGCCTTTGGGCATGGTCTGGGTATGGGTCAGCTCCGAGATGCGGGCAAGCCGTTGGATCATCGCTGCGTTATTGTCCCACGCGGCCTGACCGCGCACATCGAGATCAAGTTGCAGCAATTGCACCTTAAGCCCGACAGGGACATGCATTTGCGCGCGCACGGAGCGGATTTCTTCGATCAGCGAAATCACCCAAGTCATCTCGCGTGCGGCCTCGGCATCGACCAGTTCCGCGCCATAGTCGGGCCAATCTGTATGCACCAGCATCTTGGGGCGATCTGCAATCTCGCCCCACAGGTCTTCGGTGATGAAGGGCATTGTGGGGTGCAAAAGGATCAGACATTGGTCGATCACCCATGCCATGGTCGCGCGGGTTTCGGCGATGACAGCCGCGTCATCAGAGGCAAAAAGCGGCTTGGCGAATTCGACATACCAATCGCACACTTTGCCCCAGACAAAGGCATAAAGCCCGTTTGCCGCATCGTTGAACCGATATTGCGACAGCGCCTCATCATGGGCCAAACGCGCCTGCGCGGTTTCGCCGATAATCCATTTGTTTACAGTTTGACTGACCGATTTTGGATCAAACCCTGCAACAGGTTTGCAATCGTTCATTTCCGCAAACCGCGCGGCGTTCCACAGTTTCGTGCCGAAATTGCGATAGCCTGCGATGCGGTCTTTCGACAGTTTCAGATCGCGCCCCATCGCGGCCATGGAGGTCAGCGTAAAGCGCAGCGCATCCGCGCCAAACTCGTCAATCAATTCGAGGGGATCAAGCACGTTGCCGATGGATTTCGACATCTTGCGCCCCTTTTCATCGCGCACCAACGCGTGGACGTAAACGTCACGGAAGGGGATATCATCGACCACGGCCAATTGCATCATCATCATCCGCGCAACCCAGAAGAAGATGATGTCAAAGCCCGACACAAGCGTTGAGGTCGGGAAATAGCGTTCCAATTCTGGTGTCTTTTCAGGCCAGCCAAGCGTGCCAATGGGCCAAAGGCCAGAGGAGAACCAAGTGTCGAGAACATCGGGGTCGCGGGTCAGGGATTTGCCGCCTGCCATCGCCTGCGCTTCCGCCTCTGTTGGGGCGCAATACATTCCGCCTTCGTCATCATACCACACAGGGATCTGATGCCCCCACCAGAGTTGCCGCGAGATCGTCCATGGCTCGATATTCTCAAGCCAGTGGAAATACACCTTGCGGTGCTGTTCGGGCATGATCCGCGTGCGGCCCGTGCGAACGGCCTCTAGCGCGGGTTCCACAATCTTGGCGGTGTCGACAAACCATTGGTCGGTCAGCATCGGTTCGATCACGACCTTTGAGCGATCCCCGAAGGGCTGCGTGATGGTCTTTTCTTCGACCAAAGGCACCAAGGCATCCGCGCCTTCCGCATCCGCTTTCAGCGCGGCTTTGCCAAGGCGGGCGTCATCGGCGCGTGTCATCACGGCCAGACCTTCGGCGGTGATTTCCGCAATCACGCGCGCGCGCGCGGCGTAACGATCCAGCCCGCGCAGATGGTCGGGAACAAGGTTCAGCGCATCCACCTCGGCCTCGGTCAGGGTCTTTTCCTTATTCGCAACCGCCTGCGCAATCGTCGCCGCCTCGGCATAGGGCGCGCCATCGGCGCGCAGATGCGCGCGCGTGTCCATCAGGCGATAGCAGGGGATATTGCCCCGCTTGGCCACGGCGTAATCGTTGAAATCATGCGCGCCCGTGATCTTGACCGCGCCCGAGCCGAAATTCGGATCGGGATATTCATCGGTGATGATCGGGATCAGGCGGCGCTGCGCCTTTGGTCCGACAGGAATTTCGCAGAGCATCCCCACAATGGGCTTATAGCGTTCGTCATCGGGATGGACGGCCACCGCGCCATCGCCAAGCATGGTTTCAGGCCGCGTGGTGACAATCGAGATATAATCGCGCGTCTCGCGCAAGGTGACGTTTCCGTCCTCATCCTTCTCGACATATTCATAGGTGGCCCCACCCGCGAGCGGATATTTGAAGTGCCACATATGGCCTGTCTGGTCGATATTCTCGACCTCCAGATCGGAAATCGCGGTCTCAAAATGCGGATCCCAGTTCACCAACCGCTTGCCGCGATAGATGTAGCCTTTGTTATACATATCGACAAAGACCTTGATCACCGCATCATGGAAATTGCCCTCTTCGCCTGCGGGTGCATTGGGTGCGCCTGACATGGTGAAGGCCTCGCGTGACCAGTCGCAAGAGGCGCCAAGGCGCTTAAGCTGTTCGATGATCGTGCCGCCAGATTTCTTTTTCCACGCCCAAACATGGGAGAGGAATTCCTCGCGGCTCATATCGCGGCGCGATTTGCCCTCCTTGGCCAATTCGCGCTCGACCACCATTTGCGTGGCGATGCCCGCGTGATCGGTGCCCGGTTGCCACAGCGTGTCAAAGCCGCGCATCCGATGCCACCGCACAAGCACATCTTGCAGCGTGTTGTTGAACGCATGGCCCACATGCAGTACGCCCGTCACATTGGGGGGCGGGATCATGATGCTAAACGCCTCAGAACCTGCTTTGGCATTAGCCCCTGCCTTAAAGCATTCCCCTGCTTCCCATTTCGCGGAAATCCGCGCTTCGGCTGATTTTGCGTCGAATGTCTTTTCCATTTGATCTGCCTTCGGGCTGCATCTGCGTGTGTGTTCTCAGTGCCTCCCTTACCCAATGGGGCGGGTGAGGCCAAGGGGCAAGGGGGTGCTTCTCTACGGGAAATCGTGAGAAAGTGGCGGGCGAGACTGGACAGATCGATCTGGCCCGCTACTGTGCGACATAAGCGAAGGCGCGTTTCGCAGGTCAGCGCCATGCCAGTAGGAGGGATCATGAAAAAGTTTGGATCAAGCCAATCGGTGAAACGCCTTGAAGATGCTCGTCTTTTGACGGGGCAGGGGCGCTATATTGATGATATTGCGCCAAAGGATGCCTTGGTGGGGTTCGTGCTGCGCAGCCCTGTTGCACATGGCACTATCACCACCCTTGATCTTGATGCCGCGCGTGCCGCGGATGGGGTGCATATGATCATCACGGGCGCTGATATCGAGGCGGCGGGGTATCTGAATGCGATGCGCTATGTCACCGTGAAAAACGGCGATGGCAGCGATGCGGCTGCCCCGCGCCGCCCCGTCCTGACCACCTCGCGGGTGCGGTTCGTGGGCGAGGCCGTGGCCTTTATCGTGGCAGATAGCCTTGCGCAGGCGCGCGATGCGGCTGAACTGATCGAATTGGATATTGATGACCTGCCCGTGAAATTAGATCTTTCTGCAGGCGGCGCGGCGCTGCATGACGAAGCGCCCGATAACGTGGCCTATAATTGGGAACATGGCGATGAGGCGGCTGTCAAAAATGCGATGGCACAGGCTAAACATCGTGTCAGTCTGCGCATTGAAGACAACCGTATCATCGTTAATTCGATTGAGCCACGTGGGTGCTTCGCGGAACCGCAGGGTGAGCGTATCCATCTGGGCGTAAATGGTCAGGGGGTCTGGGGCACAAAGGGTGATCTATCTAAATTCTTTGGCATTGATCCTTCGCACGTCCGTGTGACCACGCCCGATGTAGGCGGTGGGTTCGGGATGAAGACCATGGGCTATCCCGAATATTTCCTAACCGCGATGGCCGCCCGCCATCTGGGCCGCCCTGTGCGGTGGATGTCCGACCGCACCGAGGCCATGTTGGCCGATAACGCCGGCCGCGATTTGGTCACAGTGAGTGAGCTTGGCTTTGACGAGAATTATCGCCTCGTGGCCTACCATTTGGACAGTTGGTCAAACCTTGGGGCCTATGTCTCGCAATATGGGCAGCTGATCCAATCAAACCTATTCGCCCGCGTTTTGACGGGCACCTATGACATTCAAAATGTGTTTTTCCGCAACCGTGCGGTATTTACAAACACCGCGCAGGTCGATGCCTATCGAGGGGCGGGGCGCCCTGAGGCGATTTTCTGCCTTGAGCGCAGCATGGATCACGCTGCCCGCGTCTTGGGGGTGGATCCTGCAGAATTGCGCCGGCGCAATTTCATTCGCCCCGATCAGATGCCGTATCGCACCGCAACGGGGGAGTTATACGATGTGGGCGAGTTTGGGGCGCTTTTGGATCGTGCTTTGGAAAAAGCGGATCTGTCAGGCTTTGACGCACGCCGTGCGGCCAGCGCCGCCAAGGGCAAACTGCGCGGCGCAGGGATTTGTTACTATATCGAGTCAATCCTAGGCGACCCCGATGAGCGGGCCAAGATCGAACTCACTGATGCCGGCGCGCGCGTTTATGTCGGGACGCAATCAAACGGGCAGGGCCACGAAACGGTCTATCCGCAGCTTGTCCATGATCAAACGGGCCTTCCGCTTGAGGCGATTGAGATCGTGCAGGGTGATAGTGATTTGATCGAAATGGGTGGCGGCACGGGTGGATCGCGCTCGGTCACTGTGCAGGGCATGGCGCTGCGCGCCGCAGGTGATAGCCTCATCGGTGGCTTGCGTGATTTCATGGCGGATCATCTCGATGCGGATGATGTCAATTTCGATGCCGATGAAGGTGTCTTCCGTGCGCCTGGCTCAAATGTGGTGGTTACGCTCCTAGAGGCTGCAGAGGCCGCGCGCGGTGCGGGCCGTGCTGATCTGTGTGTGGTGCAGGAATATGTCAAACTGCCCGGGCGTTCCTATCCCAATGGGTGCCATATTGCTGAGGTCGAGATTGACCCCGAAACGGGTGTGATGGCCGTGGATCGCTACACTGTGGTAGATGATTTCGGAAATATGATGAACCCAATGCTGGCCGAGGGCCAAGTGCATGGTGGCGTTGCGCAGGGGATTGGTCAGGCGGTTTGCGAGCGCGTGGTTTATGACGCAGATGGTCAGCTTTTGACAGCAACCTTCATGGATTACGCGATGCCGCGTGCCGATAATATGCCCTTTATCGGCTTCTCCATTCGCCCTGTTCCTTCAACCGCGAACCCATTGGGGATGAAGGGCTGTGGCGAGGCAGGCACAGTGGGTGCGTTGGCGGCAGTTTCGAATGCGGTCAATGATGCGCTTGCGGATATGGGCGCCAAGGTTGAGATGCCCTTTACCCCCGCCCGCCTGTGGGAGGCCATCGAAGCCACCCGCGCGATTGCGGCAGAATAAGGTTATGTCCCGCGCGGTTTGGCCCGCAGGGTTGGGTCAGCCGCGCGTGGATCTTCGGGCCAAGGGTGGCGGGGATATTGCGCGCGCATATCCTTACGCACATCCGCATAAGACCCTTCCCAAAATTGCGGCAGATCTTGCGTCACCTGAATAGGGCGCTGCGCAGGAGAGAGCAGCGTGAATTTAATGGGCAAGCGATCCGGCCCTATGCGCGGATGCTCGGTCACGCCAAAAACTTCTTGGATGCGCAGTGCAATGGCGGGTTGGGCATCGCCGTAGTCAATCGCGACTTGCCGTCCCAAGGGGGTTGTCCAATGCGCAGGTGCAAGGCGATCAAGCTCGGCCAAGGCCTCATATCCCACCAACAGCTTTAGCCCCTCGCTTGGATCGAACCGCCCCAGATCATCCGCAGTGCGCGCTGTGCCGAGGAAGGGCAAAGCCCAATCTTCAAGCTGTGCCAAAAGCGCCTCATCGCTGACATCGGTCAAGCCCGCGAAGGCAATGCGCGCCCGCAGAAATGTTGCGCCGCGTGTCCACCCTAACGCGTTTAGACCAAGGTCGCGAATACCCGCGCAGAGGGCTTTTGCAACCTCCTCGGGGTTTGGCTTGGGGTCATGCCTCTCGTCTAGGATGAGCGCGCCAAAGCGTTCTTGCAGCTTGGTTTCAACGCGCCGCAGGCGCGGGTTCCAGTCGCAAATATTCTGCCATGCAATTTGATCGCTATAGATGTCGCGCAACTCGGCTTCGGTCAGGGCAAGCGCGCCCCTGATCCGGGCTTCGCGCGGGTTCCCATCAAGGTCACTGGCAACAATCAAGCGCGCGCCTGCCAATTCATCGCCTGCGTCAAAGATGGCACCTTTCCCACTTGAAAGAATATATCGCGGGGCGTCCCCCTTGCGGCGCATCCCGATACGGTCGGGATAGGCCAAAGCCAGATATTGCGCGTCACTTAACCCGCGACCTTTGGCCAAGGGTTTGAGGCGCGCCATTTCCTGACGGATACGCGCAAGGGCAGGGGATTTTCCTGCAGGGTCATCCAAAAGGCGCAGACGCAGCTTCAGATCACTTTGCGAAGTTTGCCCCTGCAGGGGGTCACGCTCGCCCAAAAGGGCCGCAATTCGGGCGGCGCGCGCATCCCCAGACAACAGCATATGCGCGAGACGCGGGTGCAAGGGCATTGCAGCCATCGCGCGCCCGTGAGCCGTGATCCGCCCTTCGGCGTCCAAACCCCCAAGCCCCCGCAACAAGGCCCGCGCCTCGGCCAGAGCGCCCAGAGGGGGCTGTGTGAGAAAAGCCAAGCCATTCGCGCTGCCCCAAAGGGCCAATTCCAATGCCAAGCCTGTCAAATCGGCGGCCTCGATTTCGGCGGGGGGGAAAGCGGGTAGCGCGCCTTCGCTGCCCTTCGTCCAATTTCGATAACAAATGCCTGCCGAGACACGACCCGCGCGGCCACGGCGTTGATCCGCCTCGGCGCGGCTGACGGGTTCGGTTACAAGCCGTGTCATGCCTGAGGCGGGGTCAAACCGCGCGCGCCTTGCGCGGCCACTGTCGATGACCACGGATATATCCGCAATGGTCAGTGAGGTTTCTGCGATGGATGTGGCAAGCACCAATTTTCGCGCACCATCTGCCTCGGGGGTAATGGCCGCACGTTGCGCGGCCAAGGGCATTGCCCCATAAAGTTGATGCAGGCGAATATCGCGGGGTAAATCAAGCAGGGCTGCGGTGCGCGCAATCTCGCCTTGACCCGGCAAAAAGGCCAAGATGCCCCCCTCCGTTTCGTGCAGGGCCTGCAGGATCAGATCGGCCATCGCGCGCTCAAGCCGCGTCTCCTTGGGCAGGGGGGCGGGCAGATGATGGGTCACCACCTCAAAGGCTTGGCCCGCTGACGTGACAAGGGGCGCGTCATCAAGGAGTGCCGCCACGGGGGCCGCATCCAATGTGGCCGACATGACCAAGATCTTTAGATCTGGCCTAAGCGCGCCGCGTAATTCCCAACTCAAGGCAAGACCAAGATCAGCATTGAGCGACCGCTCGTGGAATTCATCAAAGATGATCGCGCCAATTTCAGGCAGGTCAGGCGCGTCTTGGATCATGCGGGTGAGGATGCCTTCGGTCACAACCTCAATCCGCGTGGCAGGGCTTGTTTTGCTGTCGCCGCGCATGCGGTAACCGATGGTCTGCCCCACCCCCTCGCCCAAGGTTTGCGCCATGCGTTCGGCAGCGGCACGCGCGGCCAAACGGCGGGGTTCAAGCATGAGGATACGACCCTGCACCGCCCCCGCCTCCAGCAAGGCAAGGGGCACACGGGTGGTTTTGCCCGCGCCGGGCGGGGCCTGCAAAACGGCGCGGCCTGCGCGCGCAAGGGCGGCGATCAGCTCGGGCAGGATATCATCAATCGGCAGGCGCATAGGGCGGCAAAAGTCTTTCGGGGTGGACGTAGCTTGGCCGAACAGGCAGAAAAGCCCTTGTAAGGTCAAGGAGTAATCAGCCCCGATGACGGCAGAATTGGATATTCTCGATCTCAAGGATCGGATTTTGGCGGGTGAACGCCGTGCGCTTGCCCGTGCCGTGACCTTGGTCGAAAGCAGCCGCGCCGATCATCGTGCGCAGGCGGCCGCACTTTTGGACGCGCTGCGCGGCCATGGGCGTGAGGCGCTGCGCATCGGCCTCTCGGGCACGCCCGGTGTAGGGAAATCCACCTTTATCGAGGCCTTTGGGATGATGCTGACCGATGCAGGGCTGCGCGTGGCGGTTTTGGCGGTTGATCCAAGCTCTGCGCGCTCAGGCGGGTCAATCTTGGGCGATAAGACACGGATGGAGCAGCTTTCGCGCGTGCCCTCGGCCTTCATCCGCCCCTCACCCAGTCAGGCAAGCCTCGGCGGCGTGGCGCGCCGCACCCGCGCGGCGGTGTCGCTGTGCGAGGCGGCGGGGTTTGATGTGGTCTTGATCGAAACAGTGGGCGTGGGCCAATCCGAAACGATGGTGGCCGAGATGTGCGATCTTTTCGTGCTGCTTTTGGCGCCCGCGGGCGGGGATGAATTGCAAGGGGTCAAGCGCGGGATCATGGAAATCGCCGATCTGATCTTGGTGAACAAGGCTGATGGTGATTTGCGCGCCACCGCCACCCGCACAGTGGCCGATTACGCAGGCGCGCTGCGGCTGTTGCGCAAGCGCCCGCAAGACCCCGAAGGTTTCCCCAAGGCACTGGCCGTTTCTGCCGTGGAAGGGGCAGGGATTGAGACAGCATGGGACGAGATGCAGAATTTGGCGCAGTGGCGAAGGGAGGCGGGCATCTGGGAAGAAACCCGCGCCACGCAAGCGGCCCATTGGTTCGAGACAGAATTGCGCGAGGGGCTATTGGCGCGATTGCGCGAGGATAAGAAGATCCGCGCCGCCATCGAGACCCGCGCGCGTGATGTGGCAGATGGCAAAATCAGCCCCGATGCGGCGGCGGCGGAGATTTTGGGAAAAATGGCCCCTTAGGCCGTTTTCCGCATGAGCGCGACTTTGGCGATCAACAAAAGCCAAGGCAGGCCGTGCAGCAGCAGATCAAAGATATCGATGGCCTGCGTCAACCCACCTGCCGCCAGCAATTTCAGCTTTTCCCAGATATGGGGTTCGGGCGTGAAGGGCGCGAGGCCGAGGGTCAGGCACATCACGATCAGGATCGGGAAAGACAGTTGGTCTAGAAGGCGGCGGAGATGGGTCATGGCGGGCATCTAGCGGCTATGGGCGATGGGGGGAAGGGGAAAGGCGGTGCGCGACGGATTGGTTGCGGATTTTACCGCGACCGACACGCGGGGGCGTTAAGGGTGCGACCATTGTCGCGCCCGCCACAGGGTCTAAAGAATTTGGGGACGGTTTGGGCGCAGTTCACTGTCACAACCCAATGCGGGTAAGGAAAATTGCGACAACACTTGCAACCTAAATTTTTTCATAAATAAAATTTGTGTAAATTTACGATATCAGCGTGACACTGTTGTCACTTGATTAAATTCAACTAGGGAAATCATTCAATGATCAAGTTATCAATAAAGCCGATGGGCTATAGCCAACAACAATTCATTACATTTATAATGACCGAGGATACTTTAGAGGAAGTCGGAAAAAGTCAGTCACTCATAATCGATGACACGGATTGGAAACTGACAAAAAATCCAAACAAGCTTTCAAAAAACGAAGCTTTCAAAGTGATCTTTGAAGGATTAAATTGGCCTGAAGATTTACCAGATTGGCTTGAACTAATCTGGAGACGTTGGACAGAAGGCGTTTCCAGCGAACCTGATACACGCGCCAAGCTTTTGAATATTGAAAAAGTCTTGACAGAGGTAAGCAAACTAACCCGTTCTTGGGGCTAATAGAAATGCACCCAAAGGGGCGCATTTCTCCTCACTGATCCAAGAAACTCCGCAGCTTTCTGCTCCGCGAGGGGTGCTTCAGCTTCCGCAGCGCCTTCGCCTCGATCTGGCGGATGCGTTCGCGGGTCACGCTGAATTGTTGTCCCACTTCCTCAAGCGTGTGATCGGTGTTCATCCCGATGCCAAAGCGCATCCGCAGAACGCGTTCTTCACGCGGCGTGAGCGAGGCCAGAACGCGGGTCGTGGTTTCCTTCAGGTTTTCCTGAATGGCACTGTCCAACGGTAGCACGGCGTTCTTGTCTTCGATGAAATCGCCAAGCTGGCTGTCTTCTTCATCGCCAATCGGGGTTTCCAAGGAAATAGGTTCCTTGGCGATTTTCATGACCTTGCGCACCTTTTCCAGTGGCATTTGCAGCTTTTCGGCCAATTCCTCGGGCGTGGGTTCGCGGCCGATTTCGTGCAACATCTGACGGCCTGTGCGCACCAGTTTGTTGATCGTTTCAATCATATGCACAGGGATACGGATCGTGCGGGCCTGATCCGCAATCGAACGTGTGATCGCCTGCCTGATCCACCATGTCGCATAGGTCGAGAATTTATAGCCGCGGCGATATTCGAATTTATCCACCGCCTTCATCAGGCCGATATTGCCCTCTTGGATCAAATCCAAGAATTGCAGGCCGCGATTGGTATATTTCTTGGCGATGGAGATCACGAGGCGCAAATTCGCCTCGACCATTTCTTTCTTCGCCTGACGCGCTTCTTTCTCGCCCTTTTGAACTTGGTTCACGATGCGGCGGAATTCGCTGATATCAAGACCGACATATTGGCCAACTTGGGCCATATCGGCGCGCAGGTCTTCGACCTTATCGCGGGAGCGTTCCATCAGGGCTTGCCACCCACGGCCAGGTTTTTCGGCCATGCGATCCACCCATGTGGGGTCAAGTTCATAGCCGCGATAGGCCTCGATGAATTCATGGCGATTGATGCGAGCCTGATCGGCCAGTTTCACCATGGCGCTGTCGATCGACATGATGCGGCGGTTGATGCCGTAAAGCTGGTCAATCAGCGCCTCGATACGGTTGTTGTGCAGGTGCAGTTCATTCACCAATTCCACAATCTCGCCGCGCAGTTTTTGATAGGTGGCCTCATCGCCCGAATCAAAGCTCGAATCTTCATTCAGCGTGGCCGAGATACGCTTGTCCTGCATTTCGGCCAGATAGATGTAATCATTGGCGATACGATCTAGGGTTTCCAAAACGCGTGGCTTAAGCGCGGCCTCCATCGCGGCCAAGCTCATATTGGCTTGATCGTCCTCGTCCTCGTCATCATCGCGGGCGATTGGGTTCCCATCCGCGTCCAATTCTGGCTCGTCACTCTGGTTCGATGCAGCACTGCCGCTGTCGCGGTTGTCGCCATCCAAACCACCAACCACGGGCGCATCATCATCTTCTTCACCGATTGAGCGGCCAAATGTGGCGTCTAGGTCAATCACATCGCGCAGAAGAATATCTTCTTCTAGCAATTCGTCCCGCCAGATGGTGATCGCCTGAAAGGTCAGGGGGCTTTCACAAAGCCCTGCGATCATGGTGTTGCGGCCCGCTTCAATGCGCTTGGCAATCGCAATTTCACCTTCACGCGAGAGCAACTCAACGCTGCCCATTTCGCGCAGATACATCCGCACAGGGTCATCTGTGCGATCCAGCTTTTCGGTCTCGCTGCTGGCCAAGGCCACTTCGCGCGAGGTGGAGGTTTCCACCAACTCACCGCCAGAGGATTTGTTTTCCTCGTCCTCGACCTCATCATCTTCGATGATATTCACGCCCATCTCAGACAGCATCGACATGACATCTTCGATCTGTTCAGAGGAGACCTGTTCAGGCGGCAAGACAGCGTTCAATTGATCATAGGTGATAAAGCCACGCGCGCGGGCCTCGGCGATCATTTTTTTGACGGCAGCTTGGCTCATATCTAGACCGATTTCGGTCTCTTCGCCTTCGGGTTTGCCGTCATCGCTGTCTTTGGCCATCGGCGATTATCCTTTTCGTTCAAGCTCGGCCAAGGTCGGCTGACGCTTGCACCTGAAATCATTGTAGTGCGAATCAGTGATTCGCAAAGCGCATTAACGTTTTTTCTTCTCCCACACACGCTCCTCTATCAAGTGGCGCAGGCGGTTTGAATATGCAGATGTGTCTTCACTGGCATCCGCTTGGTCGTTTCTTTTCGGCTTTGTGGCTTGTTGTAACGTCTTTAAGGCCTGAGTTAAACGCCATGACAGGTGCGGATCGTCTTCGGTGCGATCCAACCCCTCAAGGGCTTCGGCCATTTCATGGTCGATCCCATGCCACGCGGCCAGTTTCGCGAATTCCTCCGTGAGGCAGTCTCGTGCTTTGTCTTCCGCGCCCTGTGATAAAACGGGCGGTGTAATGCGCACATGGCCCATTGAGAGCAGATTTTCAAGAAGGGGAGATAACCCAAAAGCCTCTAATTCTTGGTTAAGGCTTTCTTTGTCACGGCATCGCGTCCCCAAAAGATGCGCGCTCAGGCGGCGATATTCCTCTAGCTCAGGGTGCAGTCGGTCAAGTTGCGGCTCAAAATGATCGAGCAAGGCGGGGTAAAGACACAACAACGCCAAGATGACCGACCAACGCAGATCTTTTTCGCTAATTGCCCCTGATGCGAGGGCCGAGGCACGGGTTTCCGCCAAAGGTTCGAGAGGGAGGTCAGGGCGCATAAACCCAGCCTTGCGGGGGCTGCGGGCTGTTTTAGGTGCTGCCGAACTCTGCCGTTTTTGGCGGAACAGCTGCCATTTGAGGTCTTTGAATGCTGTATCGTAGTGGTGGCGCAAATCAGGATCTTGGATCTGTGCCGTGGCGCGGCGCAAAGATTTGTCCAATTCGGCGCGCCGTTCGGGGCTGTCAAAAACACGGCCTTCGGTTTCGCGTTGCCACAAGAGGTTGACCAAGGGCTGCGCCCCGTCAATCAGGGTTTGCATTGCGCCGCGCCCTTTGGCACGGATCAGATCATCAGGGTCTTGGCCCTCAGGAAGGATGCAAAACCGCAGGGATTTTTGCGCACCCAACAAGGGCAGGGCTAGATCAATCAGGCGCATTGCGGCGCGTAAGCCCGCCTTGTCCCCATCAAGGGCGATGATCGGCTCGGGCGAAATGCGCCACATGAGTTGTAATTGATCAGCGGTGATGGCGGTGCCAAGCGGGGCCACCGCCGCCTCAAACCCTGCACGCCATAGCGCGATGACATCCATATAGCCTTCTGCCACGATCAAAGGCTGGCCCTTGCCCGCGGCTTCGCGGGCGGGGCCGTGATTGAACAAGGCGCGCCCCTTATCGAACAGAGGTGTCTCGCGACTGTTGAGATATTTGGCGCGCGCGTTCGGATCCATCGCGCGCCCGCCAAAGCCGATGCAGCGCCCGCGCGGATCACGGATGGGAAACATGATCCGATCTCGAAACGCATCATAGGGCGCGCCACCATCATCGGGTTTGCTGGCAATCCCTGCGGTGATGATATCCTCGGCAGCGATACCTTTGGCCTGCAATGCCTCAAAGGTCCCGCGCCGTGCCGATGGGGCAAAGCCGATTTCAAACCGTGCAAGCGTGCCTTCATCTAGGCCCCGCTTTTCAAGATAATCCCGCGCGTCACGGGCCGCAGAGGATTTCAACTGTAGCTTATAGAATTGCACCGCCGCCTCGGTGGCCTGTGCCAATTTCTCGCGCGCGTCTGATTTTTCCTGTGCGCGTGGATCTCGTTCTGGCATGGGCATCCCTGCCTCACGCGCAAGAATTTCAATCGCCTCTATGAAGCTGACATTTTCAGTATCTTTCACAAAGCTGATTGCATCGCCTTTGGCCTGACAGCCGAAACAATAATAAAACCCCTTGCGATCATCGACATGGAAGGATGCAGTTTTCTCTTGGTGAAAGGGGCAAGGGGCCCACATATCCCCCTTGGCCGCATTGGATTTGCGGTTGTCCCACATGACTTTGCGCCCGACCACCTGCGACAGCGAGATGCGGGTGCGCAATTCATCCAAAAATCCAGGTGGCAAACTCATGGGGCGAGTATCTGCGCGAACGCGGGCGCTGTCCAGATGCCGCCGCGCGATCCTCTGTGGAGAACCCTGTGGGCAAACTCATAGTGCGGCTGATCTGCGCGCCGCCACCCCTCGCATTGCATGGGCCAGTTCGGTCAGGGCTGATTGCGCCATGGATCGCATCACGAATATCTCCATGTGACCTTCGTCATCGGATGTCACA
>Ga0255762_10000604_pt1 | contig 31970 bp, 22 predicted proteins | sample 101ome_16_FD_179962 | JGI IMG/M metagenome (GOLD analysis project Ga0255762, IMG submission 179962) | Coastal salt marsh microbial communities from the Groves Creek Marsh, Skidaway Island, Georgia - 101401AT metaG (version 2) | ecosystem: Environmental > Aquatic > Marine > Intertidal zone >...
CAACGACGGAAACGACCTCACGGGTCAGTTCGATGCTGACAACGACGGAACCGAAGACCACGAAGATGACGACGACGACAACGACGGCATCCTCGACATCTTCGAGGCCTGACGTTCAAACGAGCATTGTCTGTCAACGAACCGATCACCGATCGGGTACAACAGGCGCTTGGGGGTCAAGGCCCCCAAGTGCCCTTTTTCCATCTTCTTTTGATGTTAAATGCGGCCGTGCGGCAGCTGCGGTACCGGCCTATCACTTACACGTGTGGGGCGATACGGAGCATGATACGCATACACTTTCGTGATACGAAACCCACCCGCTGATGGGACCCTTTGAAATAGGGTATCAAGGTGGAGAGGCGTCCACGAGGTGCTGGTATGCTGAAATCTGCAAAACTCGAACAAACGCAACAACGACGGAAACTTTCGCTGGCGCTCACGCTGGTGTTTTTGATGCTGGCCAGCAGTCTACTGGCGCTGGTCGAGGGCTTCCTCGAGCAAGACGCTCCTGAACGCGAAACTCAACTCGTAACCGGCGGCGGCCTTGGCCTCAGCCTTGCTCAATCCACCGACCAAGGCGGTCAAGGCGGCTGGGAAGGCGGCAACGACGGCGGCATGCTACTCGGCCACGAAGCCCTCTCAAACTTGATGTGGACCGACCCAGGCGTCGGTGCCGGCATCATCGTTGATATCTCGGTACTCGAATTTGTCTTGCCGGCATACGCACCGCTCCTTGAAGAGACACAAGCGGGCGATCACGACAACGACGGCATCGATGACCTCAACGATCTTGATGACGACAACGACGGCATTTACGACTTGCTTGAGCGGTTCGACGGTTGTCACGGCACGGACCCGTACGACCATGACAACGACGGGATCCTTGACGTGGACGACTGGGACGATGACAACGACGGTATCCTCGAAGGGCCCATCGACTACGACGCGCTCGAAGCGCTGGGTCTTGACCCTCGGAACGTGTCGACCGACCGTTACCTCGATTCCACGATTGAACACCCCTACGACAACATTGGCCAAGTCGGCGATTTCTACCTCGCCGACCAGAACCCCATGGACCACGACAACGACGGTGTGACCGATGAGGACAGTGACGGCTCAGGGGCCGGTCGCTACGACGAGGACGACGACAACGACGGCCGCATTGACCAATTCACATGGCCGTGTGACATGGACTGGGACGGCGTTCCCGATTACTTCGACACCGATGATGACGGTGACGGCACCCCCGACGTGAACGACGCAGCCCCCTACGATTCCACCAACGACGGCACCATGGTCGTGGCCGCTGCAGCCAGCTCCACCGACGACCTCGTGTACGATGCCGCTGTGACGTGGACCTTCAACCAATACCGAATCTTCTCGGGCGGCGTCGATTACGTGAACTGGGAAGCCAATCGGGTGAATGCTCCAGGCGCCCCTGCCTCCGGTTTCGGCGCCTTTGGTGCCCAGGGCACCCCTTCCTTCACGACCATCGTGGACGGTGACCTCGACGGCGATGGTTCTCCCAACTTCCTCGACCCCGACAACGACAACGACGGAACGCCTGACAGCGCCGACACCGACGATGACAACGACGGCATTCTCGACATGGTGGACCCCGATTCCGACAACGACGGTATCGCCGATGCATGCATCGAAATCGACACCAACGGCGACCAGATCAGCGACTACACAGGGCTGGTCAACGGTGCTGTGACCGGTGTGAGCATCGCCAGCGGTGGTGCCAACTACGTCGATGCCACGGACGTCCCCACTTCGACCTCGGGCTCGGGGACCGGCATGACGGTGGACATCACCACGACCGGTGACGAGGTCACGTCTGTCACCATCAACGACCCCGGCTACGGGTACACTTCGGGCGACACGGTGACCATCACCACCGGAAATTCCAATGCCACCATCACGATCACCGGCGTGGACACCTTGAACTTCGAAATCCCCGGTGGTGACGGCAACAACGACGGCATCATCGATTGTGAATTGGATTACGACGGCGACCTTGACGACGACATGCGCCGACCGTTTGACCAGAACTACAACGGCATCTACGACTGGCTTGACGCTGACATGGGTGGCACCACCTCTCCTGACAACCTTGGCAACTTCGCCGTGGGCGGTGCTGACCGCCCTTACGACCTTGACAACGACAACATCGAGAACGAGAACGATTCCTTCCCGCTTGACAGTGCAGCTGATGTGGCGACGTGGAACTGCCCCACGCAAGCCAACCCCAACCCGGTCAATCCTGACCTGCGTTGCCAAACCCGCCGTGCTTCCTACTCTCAGTTCAACGACTGGGACGGTGATGGGATCAGCAACTGGGACGACGTTGACGATGACAACGACGGCATCATTGACGCGCTGGACATTGACTGGGACTGTGACTTGGACAACGACAATGACCTCCACATCATCAACGGTGCGTTGTACCGTGACGACGGGCCGAACGATTTGGACTCCGACGTCGACGGTGACGGTCTTGAGAACAGCATTGACTGGGACGACGACAACGATGGCATCGCCGATCTGTACGACCCGGATGACGGCAACTGTGGCGTTGTCGATTTCGACAACACCGATTCCTTTGGTACGCCCTACTATCCCGTGAACGACGGGGGCTTGCTGGACGGCAGCGCTGACTCGCAAATTTACTCCGACAACACCACGGACCACTGGAACATGGTGTTCCAACACTACCCCTTCGCTGAAGTGGTGCTCAACTACAACGGTTACGATGACACCACCACGCCGGTGACGCCCGGTGTTGTGCCCGAATTCTACTGGTTCTTCTTTGCGCGATGGTCGCCGTACAACGGCGGCAACGACTGGGACATCGATTCGGACGGAGACTCGCTCATCAACGGTCTTGACGTTGACCAAGACGCCGATGGTATGCCCGACTGGTGGGACCAAGACGAAGGCAACGACGGCATCCTCGATGTTCACGACATCAAGATGGGCGGGACCTTCAACCAATCCGTTTGTGGATGGACGGTCGGTAACCTCGGTCAAGGCTTTGTCTGCGGTGTTTCCTACGCCCTGGCTTACAAGATGCCGCTCAACGGCGTGAATGCTCAGTTCGGTGCACCGTACTCCACGCGACCGGATGCGGCCATCGACCAGGGCGCAACGGCCGGCGGCCCTTCGGGCAACTGGAGTTGTACACCTCTGCAAAACAACGGCTGTTTCCACTACGACTTCGGTGGCGACGGAACCATCGACTCGGCCATTACCTACACGCAGATGGTTGACAACCGTGACGCGTGGAACACGTGGATCGGTCTGGCAACGGGCATCTGGCAGTGGAACAGCGACAACGGCCCCGAAGCCGATTTCCCCGATGAACTCGGCGCTGATCTCCTCAAGAACGACGTGGACGGCGACGTGGACGGTGACTTCACGAACAAGACCATCGACCTGGATGACGACTACGATTCCATCTTTGACTGGTTTGACGTTGACGATGACAACGACGGCGTTTGGGACTACTTTGAGGTCGACGTCAACTTTGATCTCGACGACGACACCGGCCAAGTAAACGGGAACTTCTTCCAAGGCACGAACTGCAACGACAACGACGATGACGGCAACGACGCCGACGCTGACGATGACGGCTTCTACCAAGCGGTTTGGGACCGTGGCATCCTGTCGCAAGGCCTGCGCAGCCCGAGCCTCTACGACGTGGACAACGACAACGACGGAATCCCCGATGGCGAAGACCCCGACGACGACAACGACGGCCGTATGGACGTCGACCAGGAACTCATTGCCGGTTGTTTCTGGGGCGAAGAGCAATCCACGTGGGATCACGACAACGACGGAATGGTCAACTGGATGGACGACGATTGGGACGGCGACGGTCTGACCAACGCTGCTGAATTGCTGGTCAGCATCACCGCTCCGTTTGACCACGACAACGACGGCACGCGAGACGACCTCGACGAGGACGACGACGAAGACGGCATGCACGACGAGGACGAAGTGCTGCTCTGGCCCACCCGTTTCAACCGCAACTCCACCAACCCGTGGGACCACGATGACTACGGCGACGGTGAGGCCATGGCCAACCCCGGCGACACAGGAACCGGGCCCGATGCAATCGACACGGACGACGACAACGACACGCGCGTTGACGTTGACTTCGACCAGGACGAGGACACGGAGATGACCTCCGACTGGGACCATGACAACGATGGCATCCTTGACGCCGACGACAAAGCGCCCACGTACATCACGCTGAACCTGCCCGACACCCTGTGGTTGGACGCTCAAAGTCCAGCCATCTTCTCGGGTCACGTGGATTGGGTCAACCCCATTTCTGGCGTGCTTGAGGCGGCGCCCAATCTTCCCGTTCAGGTGCACATCGAATGGGAGGGCAACAACACCACCGCCGTTGAAACCGTTGACGTGTTGACGAATTCAGCCGGTAACTTCAGCGTGGGGCAGTTCCTCTTCCCAGAGGACTTGGTAGTGGGTGACAACACCACCTACCGTGTGTATGCCGAAGTCACGGAGATGTTTGCGTTCAACGGCAACCAATCGCAGTCCTACTACCTCGGGGCCGAAGCGAACATGACGGTTGATTACTCGGCATGGACGTACTTCCGCAGCGATGAGCAACCGTTCTGGCTTGATTTCAAGGCGCACTACGCAGCGGATTGGGACCGCGGCCTCTTCGACAACCGCATCCGCAACTCGCCGATCACTTTCTCCATCTTCGGTGGCCTGTTCGGTAACTTGACTTCCCCCACCAATTTCACCGGTTTGGGTAACAATGGCTACCGAACCGATGCAAGCGGCTGGGCCAGTTTGACCTTCGTGCAAGACCTTGGCATCAGTGGCACCTGGAAGCAGGTGCAGTGGAATTCCACCGCCGACAACGGACAGGGCCAAATCCCCGGTGGATACGAAGAAATCACCTGGAACGATCTGACCAAGCAACACGACGTGGTGCTGGACGGCGATGGCAACATCGTGCGTTACGATTACACCAACACCAGCCTACCAGCAGGTGATATCGAAATCGTGGCTCGTGTTTCACCGGAACTGGCCACGGAGTGGCCGTTCCCGTACCTGCACGGCGACGAAGCAGAACCGTTCTCGGTCCGCATCATGCACCGCATGAACATCGAAGGAACCTTGATCTTGGACGGTGTGAATCCCATTTACTACTACGATGCCACGGTGAACAACGGCGATGGCACGTTCGGTGCGTGGTCCACGTTGTTCCACCAACCAGCTCTGGACGCCGCGGGCATCGACTACAACACCGTGGCCCCGTTCAAGCCCTACGCATCGTCGTGGGACGGAACGCAAAGCGGCTTGACCGGGGAATCCAGTCGGTTGCGACCCTTCCTGAAGGCCAACGGGACGCATTGGTTTGTTGACCTCGTCAACGGTGGCGACAGCAACTTGCCACCGTGTGGCCCTGTGGACCGCTTCGACCCCAACAGTCCCGTTCGTTGCGAGATCGTCCCTGAAATGAACACTGGCGACTCTTTGCAGGTCATTGGAAACGTGACCAACCGCACCAACGACCCCTGGGACCAGGATCCGGTCGCGCTTCAGGTGGACGTTGACCGCAACGGTCAGTTCCTCGGTGCCGGTGAAACGGCGTACACGCAACGCCCCATCATCGACGGCGATGGTGATGCAGCCTACGACTACAACTGGTCGTGGTACAGCCAGTACGGCGCAGGTACCTACGGCATGCGTGTGGACTTCACGAACTCGGCGTATTACTTCACTGGAAATTCATCGACCTTGGCCCCAACGGGTGCGTACATCAACGTCACCGTTGTCGGTACCACCGATTTCATTACGACATCGCTCCCACGTCTGTACCGCAACACCAACACGACGATTCAAGCCAAGCTCGTTGACAATTCTTTGCAACCCGTTCGGGAAGCACCGGTGAACTACACGTGGTCGTTTGATGGACGAACCGGTGTCAATTACACCGATGCCAACGGCTTCTTCGAAATTCCGTTCAACGTGACGGCCACCGATGACTTGGGTAACTTCAGCCTCCAGTTCGAATACGCTGGGACCAACCTCCTGAAGGGTACAACCGTGACCCAATCGGTGTGGGTGGTTTCGCGCACCTATGTGCAGGTGATTGCCGCCGATGGCAACATCCAGCGTTTCGGTGACACGTGGGATTTCACTGCTCAAGTGACGGACGACAACAAAACCGCCGTCCGGGACAGCGGTGGTTCGGCATTGACCGGCCCAACTGCGCCGAACGGTGGATTGGTTGATGTGATCTTTGAGGGTCAGGACTTCGAAGGGACGCTCCACCGTCAAGTCGTGGCAACCGTGGCGCCAAGCGCTGGCATCATCTCGTTGCCCGAGATTCAGCCTGATGGTGCACACCTGTGCTTCTACGACGGCAACAACGACGGCGTCCCCGACCGTGACATCGACGGTGACGGGTTGGAGCCCATGGAAACCGTGGGCTGTCTCAAGTCCAACATCTCCCCGCTCAACCCACGGCTGCTGCGCGACGACCCCGAGTCGTTCCTGCCCGACGGGTTTGGGCCGGTGAACGTCATCCTGCGATTCCAGGAGAACCTGCCCAACGAGGGCTGTCAGGAATTGGACGTGAGTTACCTCGGCATCCAGGGTGCATGGGACCCGTGCACGCAAATTCCCGGTAACGACCACTTCCGTGTGGTGATGACCAACAACGCCAACGGCTTCAACCTCATTGGCCGCACCGTGATGTCGGTGGACGACCAGATCGTCTACACCAGTGAAATCGATCCGCTGACCGGTGAAACCGTCCCCAAGCCGATGATTGTGACCGGTCAACTCAGCGATGAATTGGGCGTGAACCTCACCAACCGTAACATCCGCGTAAACTACGAGATGGTGAACGGTCAAACCGGCCCGGTGGCGTGCCAGTCCGGCCTCACCGATGCAGATGGTTACTTCTCGATCACGTGTCCGCTCTCCGACGTGTCAGCGGGCCGGGCCCGTGTGACGGTGCAGTACTCCGCTTACGACAACAACGATGCGTACCGGTACGAGAACAAGACCGTTCAAACCGAATTTGACGTGTTCTCCAACTCGACCTTGCAAATCACAGAGGTTGGACCGTTCAAGTCGAGCGTCGATGAATTCGTCGCACAAAACGGATCTCGCTACCCCGTGCTTTACCTCAAAGAATCATTCCACATCGATGCGTTCCTTGCTCAAGCCAACGGTCAGATCGTGGGCGGCAAGTGCCTGAACATCTACCTCGATCCCGACGAGAACATCCGTCCGCTGGCCAGCGTTCGCACAAGCGACATCGACGGCTCCATCGAATGGTTCAGCGGTGATCCTGATCAGAACCCGACCCTGCGTGGCGTTGAAACGACCGGTGGCCGACTGGAGGGCTTCCGAACCCTCCGTGTGGCCTTTGAACCCGATCGAAACGTCCCCGGTGGTTGTGACCGCGACAACTCCAACGCTCTCAACGGGTCAGCCATGGACGTCGAAGTGCTCGTTCGTTCCCGAGTCGACCTTCAGGTGAAGCAAACCTGGAGCAACCCCGGCGTGGACGAAGGCACCGTCATCGTGGGTGAAATCGCCTTGCTGCGTGACCGACTTGACTTGGCCGTTGAAAACGAAGAGGTCATCTTCGCTTACCAGTTCTTTGACGATGCGACCGGTGAGTGGGTGGTGTCCGATTTGAACAACCGAACCCGCACCAACGAACAAGGCATTGCCGGGTTCGAGTGGTCGTTCAACGGTCGCTCATGCGACGGGCAGGAGTGTTCAGGACGCTGGCGCATCATCGCCTATTACCCGGGTTCACCGTACTTCCAAGCCTCGCAGGACAACATCACACACGAGATCACCTACCAGAAGGCCGACAGCCTCTCCGCTGAGAGTGGCTTGCTGTCACCTGGCAACCTGATGATCTTCGCTATTGTGCTGATGGGTCTGCTCATCGCCGGTGCGGTGTACTATCAGCGCGTGCAGCAGCGTCGCCAGGTCCAAGCGCTTCGTGGTATCTTGACCGATGCCATGATGCAACTCGAAGCCAGCAACGAGTACATCGCCGCTATCTTCGACTGCTACAAGAGTTTGGTCAAGCACTTCAAGAAATACGGTTTCATGAAGAAGGTCTACGAAACGGCCCGTGAGTTTGAATCCGCCGTTCGTCAAGCGTTTAACATGGTGCCCGCCGATCAACTCGACAACTTCCTCTCCATCTTTGAAGAGGCCAGGTATTCCGAGCACACGATCGACGCTAGCCACCGCGACCGAGCCATGCAAACGCTCAACGCCATCACCAACTCGTTGACGATGGCACTGGGTGAGGAAGGCACGGTGAAGCGCATCGACGTGGCCAGCATCTACGACAACCAAACCAAGGCGGGCCAATTCGTGGCCGCCGATGGTTCGGTTCGTCAAGCCGGCGTGACCGAAGGCGAGAACAGCGATTTCAAGATCTGAGGCGGCCGTTCGCCTGCGCTTGCGGGAGGGGTTGAGCGGATGCTCCAAGCCCCCTCAACCTTCAAAGGCCGGAGCCTCTGTGTGGGTTCATGGACGACTGGAAGGCGCTCATCGACCAAGCCATGCAAATTGAGACGACGGACACCATCGGTGCCCACGGTTTGTACGAACAAGGTGTCCGAGCCGCACTGGCTCAATCTCAGATGCTGTTGGGGGATTTGGAAGCCGCACAGATCATCGAGTCCATCTACGGTGCGCTCGTGGCGTACTCCCAAACGGTCATGCTCCGCATGAAGGCGGAAGACCCTGAAGTCGGTGGCGTGGACCATGCGTTCCGAGCCGGCCAAGCCTACGGTGTGAGTTGCATCCTCAACCACTTGATCGATCAGCTGACCGATGTGGCAGGCATCACCGCACTCGGTGCCCTTGACGACTTTTCGGACACGCTTCACGATGAGATCATCGTTCAAGCCAACGCAGCTGGATTGACGGTCGAATTGCTTGATGCCAAAGGCGACATCATCTTTGACGAGTGACGGGCAAAAATCGTTGACTGCGGCGCGACCGCAGGGTTGGCCGCGTCGGTGGCTTCATAACCAAAAGGCAGGTCGGAGGGTTGCTTCTAAGCATCGAGGGAGTCAAATGAGCAACCCAGTACGCAAGACAAACGCTCAGTTGGTTGAGACCATCAACCAGCTGAAAGCCCAGTCTCGCGACACCGGCGCAGCTGTTTGGCGAGATGTGGCTATGCGCCTCTCCAAGAGTCGCAAGAATTGGGCCCAACCCAACCTCAGCCGAGTGAGCCGCCATGCCCCCGAGGGCTCCACTGTCCTCGTGCCTGGCAAACTCCTCGGCTCGGGTGAGTTGACCAACGGTCACACGATCGCCGCCTACAGCGTGAGCAACGGTGCCCGTGAGAAGATTGAAGCCGCCGGCGGTCGAGTGATGACCTATGGCGAGCTGATGAACGAAAACCCAACCGGCAAGGGGGTCGTGATCCTTGGCTGAATCCACGACCTACGTGTTCGACGCCGACGGCCTGATTCTGGGCCGACTGGCCTCTGCTTCTGCCGATTTGCTGCTGAAAGCTGCTCGCGAACACCGCGACGACAAAGTCATCATCATCAACGCCGAAAAAGCGATCATCTCCGGCCGACCTCGTGCCGTGCTGGACAACTACCACAAGAAGTACGAGCTCAACCACGCAAGGAAGGGGCCGTTCTTCCCACGGATGCCCGACATGATCCTCAAGCGAGCCGTTCGCGGTATGTTGCCGTACCAAAAGAAGAGCAGCGGACGCCGTGCTCTTCGCAACCTCCGTGTTGAGATCGGCTGCCCCAGCCATCTCGAAGGCGACCTTCCAGAAGGCCACGAGCGCGGTGATGACTCCAAATTCCGCCGGGATTTGCCCGAGCGCTTCATCCGGTTGGGTGACGTCAGCGCTGATTTGGGTGCACCTGCCCACCGATGGAACGGAGGTGACCAGTGATGGCCCGAAAGAAGAAGTCCGTTGAAATGTCCGGTAAGCGCAAGACCGCAGTGGCACGTGCCACGGTGAAGGCCGGAAAAGGCCGTGTCCGCGTCAACTCCGAGCCGATTGAAATCATGCAGCCTTCGCTTGCACGCCGCAAGTCGATGGAACCGCTGGTCATCGCTGACGCCATGAACCGCTTGAGCAAGGTGGACATCGCCGTGACCACCAACGGCGGCGGCATCATGGGTCAGACCGACGCCATCCGCACCGCCATTGCCCGTGGCCTGGTCCACTACAACGGTGGCGCTGAAGGCCTTGACGAGGAACTCCGTGACGAGTTCCTCCGCTTCGATCGCAGTCTTCTTGTGAACGACCCACGCCGTAAGGAGCCCAAGCACCAACTCGGCCGTGGCGCTCGCCGTAAGAAGCAGAAGTCCTACCGGTGATTTCCATGATTATTCCAGTTCGTTGTTTCAGCTGTGGTGCCGTGGTCGCTCACAAGTGGGATGAATTCAAGCAATTGTGCGCCGATGGCAAATCGGACGCCGAAGCCCTCGACGCTGTGGGCCTCAAGCGTTACTGCTGCCGTCGTATGTACGTGGGCCACCTTGACCTCGTTGAGGAAGTGGCACCGTTCAGTGCAGCACGCAACTGAGGAAGTTCTCGGGCCCGTGGGTTAGCTTGGCCTATACTTGGCGGCTGGGGGCCGTCAGACCCCGGTTCAAATCCGGGCGGGCCCACCACTTCCTTTGCGCAACCAATGCTTGACCGGAAGCCTTTGGTTTGATATGGCTCCGTCGCAAGGCCATCTCATGCGAACCCTGCGGGCCTCAACCATGGCGATGCTGCTCCTCTTGGTCTCCATCTCACCCGTGGCGTTGGCCAACGACAGCACCATCGCCGTAAGCACGGTGTGGAGTGAAAACAAAACACTCACTGGCAACGTGACGGTTGCTGAAGGTGCCACCCTGACGATTGAAACCGGTGTCACGGTCGATGCCGGGACGTTTGGTATTCTCGTCGAAGGCACGTTGGTGGCCAACGGCGTCACCTTCCTTTCCACCGAAACGCCGCTCACTCAGGGCTCACACGGCCAGGGGCTATGGCAAGGATTGACCGTGACATCCACGGGTTTGCTGAACCTGAGCAACAGCGTGGTTGCGAACGCCTCGGCGGCGCTCACCGTTGAAGGCCAACTGAACGCTTCGAACATCACGGTCAACGATGCGTACCGCGGTGTGAGCGTGAACGGGGGCCATGCCGACATGGCAGACGTCACGTTCCATCGAATTGATTACGAAGCCCTCTACTTGGCGTCGGGAACGACGGCTGTGGACGGCATGGCGGCCCACAACGTGGCCATTGGCGTGGATGCGTGGGTCGATACGATCATCACCAACACCACCGTTGAGGAAGCCGGTGTCGGTCTTCGCGCTCAGCAGGGCGAACTGACGGTGTCCGATGTCTCGATGACCAACGTGAGTGTCGGCTTGGCCGCAGGTGCAGGTGCGGGGCTGAACGTGTCCACCGTCGACGCGCAAGGCGTTGCCCTCATGGTGGATGCCAGCGCAGCCGATGGCCTGTCGCTGAACGATGCTACCGTAACGGGAGAGCGGTTGATGGCCGGTCAGGGGGCACAAGCGGTCACATTGCACAACGTCACCTTCACGGGCATGAACGTGGACGGACGGTTTGCCGTTGACCTCGGTTGTGCTGGAACCTGTGCGTACAACAACGTTCATCTCACGAACGTGACCAACGGCATGATGCTCTCGGGTGCAGGAACCCATGCATCCTCGAGGTTAGCGGTGGATGCTGCGGATGTTGGCATCGATGTGTCGGGTCTGGGTCACGTGGATTTCTCCAACATTTCCGTGACCGCTTCAGAAACGGCACTGAGTGTTTCCACACCCACCGGTGCCTTTGGCACCGTTCATGCAACCCTTGGTTCGTCCGACGCTGTCGGTGTTGACGTGTTGGGCGGAGCGTTCACGTTTGATGAGGTGACGGTGGAGAAGCCGTTCGTGGCCAACGACATTGATTCGGTGGGCCTCCACGGGTGGTACGCCACCCTTGACATCACGACCTACGTCGCACGAAACGTTTCCACCGGTGTGCTGTTGGAAGACAGCCAATGGACGGGAACCGACCTCGAATTGAACGTCGGTCACGACGCTGGGCTCCATCTGGTGGACAGCGACCTTCGCGCCGATGCTCTGGTGACGGTCGCTCAAGCGGTGGGTGCCTTGACCGATGGTCGGAGTTCCCTCCACCTCAACACGTGGAGGGCAAGTCTACACGACACCCCGCTTTCCGTTGGCGAAGGTGGAGAGGTCATCGTACGCACGTTCACGCCCCAAAACACGGCAGCCGGTTCAGCCGATGCCGTGGGCGACGGCACGCTGCATTACGGTTCACTCACCAATCCAACCGTGGCGACGGCAACGGCGAACCGTTTCGTGGAGACCTCCGTCACGTTCACGGATCTCACCGGAAACCCCGTGGAGGCCGATGTTTCGGTTCATGGCTTCACCTTGAGCAGCAATGCAAACGGCGCCGTAACGCTGCCCCTGCTGGAGAGCGGATCCATCGTGGATGCAACGCTTTCAGGTTCAGGGGTGCGCACCACCATGTACGGTGGCCAGACCGGCCAGTCCGTTCAGATTCCTGTGATTCCGACCGGTGACTGGACGGTGGCGTCCGGTCAAACCGTGGTGTTGGGTCCGCGTCCAGACGGACAACATCACACGGTGAACGGGGACCTCACGGTGGCCAACAACGGCGACCTGTCCCTCCGTGACACGACGCTGATCGTTGCCCCTGGCGGCAGCGTGACCCTCGAGGGCACGGGCCAAATTGTCGGCAGCAATGCCGTTCTGGTGGCGCCGTTGGTTCAGTCCAGCGGGCTTGGCTTGGTGACTGGGGATTCAAGCGACCCGAACGGCTTGACCGTGGAAGGCGATGTCGCATGGGCGTGCCAATCGGCCCGCAACGCCGTTCGGTTGACCGTGGACGGCAACCTCACGGTGCAACCGGGTTGCAACATCGACATCGCCGAAGGTGACGTGTTGGGCTCAGTTGAGGTTCGAACCGGTGGCCAATTCACCACCCGTTCCACCCTTCACGTTCGGGTTCTGGACAAAGGCGAACCCGTTGAAGGCGTGCTCATCGGCGTCGATGGGGCCACCGGCACCACCGATGCCGACGGGTCGCTCACCACGACGGGATTGGCGCGCACCGTGACCGACAGCGCATCGTCGTACGCCGGTTTGAAGACCGTGACCATGCAACGCGGTTCAACCACCGATTTCGTGATGTGGGACACCAACCGGTCCTTGAATCACGTCTTCATGTCCTCCACGGTCCCTTCCGGAGCGATGAATCAGTGGCTCGTCCTGGAGCGGCAATGGAGCCCCTACACCCTCGATGCCGACATGACCGTCGGTCCGCTGGGCACGGTGACGATTCAGGACGGCGTCTCCTTGCGAACCGCTGAAGGTGTGACCATCACCGTCAACGGGGTGTTCGATGCTGGTGCAGCCACGCTTTCGTCCACGGGGTCGGGTGCGCGCTGGGGTGGACTTGTGTCGGGGCCTTCGGCCGGGTCGGTGATCGATTTGTCCGGCACCTCCCTGGTTGAGGCGGCGCCTGCCATCACGGTGGGCGGCGCCGGCGAGGTGACGGCCGACCGCGTGATGCTGGCACGTTCCGGTAACGACGCTTTGGTCACCGTCCAGTCGGGGAGCACCACCACGGTGACCTTGCGCAACATCGCGTTCCAGGACAGCGGTGATGGATGCCTGAACGTTTACCCCTCGACAGGGACCGTGACGCTCAGCAACGCCACGTTTTCATCGTGCTACGGGCCTGCCGTTTGGGCTCAGCAAGCCCCGCTGGCCTTCACCAACTTGACGTTCAACGACGGTGTGGACGAAGGCCTTGTCTTGACGGGCGTTTCTGGCACGGTCGCCGGGGTCCATGCCGAGGCCTTTAACGGCACCGGAGCCATCGTTGTCTTGGAATCCATGAGCGCAGGCTTCACCTTGTCCGATGTTGAGGGCAACGTGACCGGCATCGGGGGTTTGATGGGCAACACCAACCGTGGGCTTGACCTTCAGCGCATCCGGCTGACCGGGGCACCCGCCATCGACCTTGACGCTTCTTCGGGCCTGCTGAGTGACATCACCCTCACGGGTTCAGGGTCGGGGACGGGCTTCGTGTCCCATCACGGTCGTTCATCGGCGAGTTTGGTCGTGGACGGCCTCTCCGTCTCCAACTACGCCGTGGGGATGAGCTTGCACGTGGACGAAACCGAAGTCAGCGCACCGCTCATCGTTCGCAACGCCCACCTGCAAAGCACAACAACGTTGGCGAGTGATGGCTTCCCGAGCCGGTTTGAAGCCTCCACGCTGGTTGGGACGGTGGAATTGTACGGGACCACGATGGAGGTGGTGGACAGCCTTGTTGGAACGGTTCAGGCCACCGAAGGCAGCGTCATGACCGCTGTGCGCACCTTCACGCTCGACGCCTTGCGGGGCGGCGTGCCTGTGGATGCAGAATTCACCGTTTCCATGGAAGGAACGGCCCTCAGCGGACTGATCGTTCAAGGGGCCACCGTGGAGGCGCCCGTTCCGTACCGTACCGTCACGTCGGAAGGGGAGACTTTGTTCACCAACCTCAGGGTGGTGGCCAGAGCCGACGGGTCACCGCCTGCCTCCATCACCTTGACCTCACCAGCGACCGATGACCCATACATTGCGTTGAATTTGGTCGTCAACGGCGCCCCGACCGTCACGATGAGAGAACCGTATTCAGGCCAGCGCGTGATGGAGGGCGATTCAATTCGAGCGGTGGCTCAGGCCAGCGATGACCTGGACGACGCGAGCAACCTCACCTTTGCGTGGTCCGTGACCGATGCACAAGGGCGAACCGTGCTGACGGCCGGAAACGAGCCGGTGTTCAACATCACCGATTTGCCGGCCGGTTACTACGTGGTCGAGGTCCAGGTCACCGACCGGTTCGGAGCCTCATCCACGAGTGCCAGGGACTTTGAGTACACGTTGCTGGACACCGACGGTGATTGGACATCGACGTGTTCCAGCGACACGTGGTTTGACCCCGAAACGGGGATGTCGTGCGGTCCAAACATCTACGATGAAGACGACGACAACGACGGCTTTTCCGACAGTCGCGATGCCTTCCCACTCGATCCCTGCGCCCAAAAGGACACCGACGGCGACACCCAACCCGACGTGTTGGATTGTCCTGACGGCATCACGTCCTGGTTGACCGAGGATCAGGACGACGACGGCGACGGTGTGCCCGACGGCACGGAAGGGGTGAGCGGTGATGGAGCGTCCAACGATGTGAACGCCCTGATGGTGGTGTTGGTCCTCATCATCGTGGCCATCGGCCTGTTCTTCATGCGTTTGCGCGGCGGCGCCGGCGGCGCCCCCCTCACGCTGGATGAACGCCACCTCTGAAGGGATGGAGCATGGTCGACCTCCCCTCCACCGAAACGGCAGCTCAAGTGGCCGTGGCCGTGTTGGCCCTCATCGTGGCGTGGGACGCCTTTTGGTTGACGCGTCAACGGCTCGATGTGCCTGAACTCGGTGAATTGCCAGGGGGTGGCTTTGCGTGGGCCAGCGAAGGGGTGCACGAGGTCGTCCGTCAGTGGGGCAACCTCGGGTCCATGGCCGCCATGATGGTGCTTCCGTGGGGGCTCTTGAGCGCCAGCAACACGCCGATGGTGTACGCCGTGGTATGGGACGTGTTGCTGGGGTTGCACCTCATCTCGTTGCTCGTTCCCAAACGCTACGCCATCACGCGCACGCATTTGTTTGCCGACGGGCAACGCTACGCTTGGGAACGCTTGCGGCTTGCCAAACGCCAGCCCAAACGTCGCATCATGCTGCTGCGCAAAGGTTGGGGCGTGTTCGGTCCGCTTCCGTTGGGCGGCGATTCTGAAGCCTTGCAAACAGCAAAGGCGTACATTGCAGCGTTGGAGCACGTCCGCAGTGGGACCGGCGGCGACCGTGCAGAAGAATGAGCCATTAGCCTCATCAACCCCTGAGGCGTGCTTGGACCATGGAATGGACCATCAGCGGCGACGATGTCTTTGTCCGCCTTGACCCCGGCGAAGAAATCCATGCATCCCTCCAAGGCTTGGCCGATACGGTCGGGTTTGACGCCGCTGCCATCACCAGCGGCATCGGTCGGACTCGCGACTCGGTGTACGGGTACATGGACGACGACCACCGATATCACCGCATGACGATCGAGGGTGGGAGTGAATTGGTCACGCTGCAAGGCAATTTGGCTCGCCGAGAAAACGGTGAGGCCTTCACTCACCTCCACGCCACGTTCGCCGATGACGACCTCAAACCGCACGCCGGTCACATGTTTTCAGCCGTGGTCCACGTGGTGGCCGAAATCCATCTTCGCGTGCTCACCCACGCCGTCATGACGCGATGTCCGCTCGAGAACAGCGAATTTGTTGCGCTTTCGTTCAAATGAACCCGTGTTGAATGGCTTTTCACCCCTTGATGGACGGATTCACCATGAACGATGCAGGCGATGACCGGGGCGCCGATGCCCGCATTCACGCGCTTGCCCAAGCGATCGCTCACCATTCACATCTGTATTACAACCTCGCAGCGCCCGAGATTTCGGACGCTGAATTCGACCGGCTTTGGGACGAACTGAAGGCATTGGCTCCAGATCACCCGCAACTCCATCGCGTCGGGGCTGACGTTGCGCCTGGGAGCGTGAAAGTGGACCATCTGTTCCCGATGCGCAGCCTTGACAAAGCCACCTCGGCCGAGGAACTGAACCATTTCGTGAACGTCACGACGTCAGGCGCCATTCGTTTCCTATCGCAACCCAAATTGGACGGTTCAGCCCTGTCGTTGGAATACCGCATGGGTCGACTCGTGCGCGCTGCCACACGAGGCAGCGGTGAGCGTGGCGAGGACGTGACGCGCAATGCGCGCAAAGTCGCCAACGTGCCCCACACCCTTCCCATCCCCGTGGACGTTCACGTGCGCGGTGAAGTGGTGATGCCGTTGTCGGTGTTTGATGCCAAATACAGGGCCACGTCGCCCAACCCGCGCAACCTTGCGGCCGGTGCGTTGCGTCAAAAGCACGCTGACGGAAAGGCCGACGCGGCAGATTTGGTGTTCCAGGCTTACGACGCACAGCTCCCCGTGGGCGAGGACCGGCACCCGGACAGCACGGAACCCCCCTCCATGCGCCTCGATACGGACGTGCTCGTGTGGCTCGAGGACACGCTTGGCATCGTCCCGGCGCCTTGGGAGGTCCACGAGGCCACGTCGCCTTCAGCAACGGCCGCTTTGTTGGACCAAGCCACCGTTCGATGGACGGACAAGCGCGGCGAGTACGGGTTCGAAATCGACGGTGTCGTGTTCAAATTGGACGACCTTGGCCAGCGGGAGCGCTTGGGCATGACGGCCCACCATCCGCGCTGGGCGTTGGCGTGGAAGTTTCCTCCCGAGGAAGCCTTCTCGGTCCTGCTGGATGTTGAATGGCAGACCGGTCGCACGGGGAACATCACACCCGTTGCCCGTATTGCACCACAGCGCGTGGGCGGCGTGACGGTCGAGAACACCACGCTCCACAACGTCGGCGAGGTGGAACGTTTGGGCATTCACATCGGTGACAAGGTGCTCATCGTGCGCCGCGGTGATGTGATCCCCAAGATCGAGCGAACGCTTGGTCGGGCCAGCCCCGAAGATTTGAACGGGCGGTCCCACGCCGATGGTGAACCGTTCACGGGCTCACTGCCCGACCACTGCCCCATTCCCACACCCACTGCGTGTCCTGCATGCGAGGGCCCCGTTGACCTTGAGGGGGCGTTCCTGAAATGCGGTAATTTGGAGTGTGTCGCCCGTTCAGGCCGGGCCGTGTTGTACTGGTGCCGTTCCTTGGAGATGGACGGCATCGGGGAGAAATTGGTTGAGCAACTCCAAGACGCCGAACTCGTGTCGTCCATCGGTGATTTGTACCGGTTAACCATGAGCGACCTGCTCTCGCTTGACCGGATGGGCGACAAATCCGCCACCAACGTGCTGGCGGAAGTGGCCGCCACCACAACCTTGCCTCTTGGAAAATTTTTGCACGCCCTTGGCCTGCCGTCCATCGGTCCCGAATTGGCCACGGCGCTGGCGCAACACTTGGGCAGCGTGGGGGCGCTCATGGCGTGGTTGGAGCGCTGCGAGGCGGCCCTGTTGGCGACCGACAACGACGGTCACAACCCGCTTAACGAACTCCTCGCCATCGACGGTGTGGGGGTCGTGGTGGCCGAACACTTCCGTGACGGTTTGATGGCCCGCCGCCGTGCAGTCAGCGACCTTGTTGGCTTGCTGACGGTGACCGATGAGGAGCGCCCCGTCGGGGGTGGGCCGCTCACGGGCATGACCTTCTGCGTGACCGGCACCTTGTCGGTGTCCAGAAAAGAAGTGCAACAACTATCGTTGGTGCCGGCGGCAAAGTGGTGGGCAGCGTTTCAAGCAAACTGAGCGTTCTGGTCGCCGGTGAAAAAGCAGGGTCAAAAGCCACGAAGGCCGCCTCGTTGGGTGTGACGGTGTGGGACGAGGCCACCCTCCGCAGCAACGCCTCCGTTGAATCAGTCCCCGAATCATCCCCATCCAACAACGATGGGCTTGTGGACGATCCGGCTGGTTCGAAAACGCTGTTCGATTATTGACGCTCAACCGTAGAGCATGGCGTTGGTCGCTGACCCACCCTCGCCGCTGCTGGACGCAATGTCCATGAAGGCTTTCAGTTGCGCTTCGAGCATTTCTGCTTCTTCAATCAGCGGCTGGTCGGAGAGGTTCATCGAGGGCAGGAGTTTGTTCAGTTGATTGATCAAGACCGCCGCAGCGCGGGCGTCAGGCCATCGCGGGTCGGCTTCCACCATGATGGACATCGTTTCCAACCCGCGCCGGGTGGCCTCACTGAGAATGCCAGCGTTCATGCCTTTGATGACGCCTTGTTCGAGCAACGGGATGCCCATGTCGGCCAGCCGTTGACGGGCGGATTCATTGCATCCGATGCCCACTACATCGATGTCTTCGGTGTCATCGTACTCCACCACTGGCTCGATGCCTTCCATCGAACTCTTCATGCCCGATTTTGAGAACGCGTCCACGACCACGCCAGCGAGAATGCTGTGCTCTTTGGACCATTCAAACAACTCCCACACGATCTTGTGCACGGTGGGCTCGGGAACAACCATCTCGCTCATGAGGAGCACGATTTGGTCGCATCCCTCAATGTTGCATTGCGGGCTGCCGGCATAGGCTCGGATGGGCGGCAACGGCACGCCGTGCTGGACCATGGAAATGGCAGGCAAGCGTTCGTCAACCAGACCGCCCACGAACTCCAATTCGAGCGTATCGATGAGGTAATGGGCCACGATGCTGGACACCATGCCCACGCTTGGAAAACAAGCGATGACCATTGCATTTTCATTTTGGACATCGGCACTGATGCGCAAACTCGGACCGTTCATAGCCACGGGTTGGAGCGGGCGACCTTCAACGCTTTCCCTTCGGTTCATCCAAGGCTTGATGGTTGAGTTGGGTTGGAGGAGGTTCATGGACGGCGAAGCGCCAGCCCCTCGGCCCCACCAACTTTCGCCCTCTGCGTGGAACCGGTACGAAACCTGTCCCCGCATGCACTGGCTCAGTCGCCAGCGCTTGCCGCGGAAGGCGGGCATGGCGGCGTCGTTGGGCACCGCCGTCCACGCTTCCATCGAGGACCTCCTGAACCTCGACCTTGAATCAAGGGCACCGGAAGAAACCGGCTGGTTGTTGAACACCGCCGCTGAGCGTTTGAAGGCGCGATGGGAGGAGGAGAAAGCGGTGTTTTTGAGCACGCCACGCCGGCCGGCTTGGGCAGAGAAAAAATGGCCCGATGCCGTCAAGCAGCAACGCAACGGCATCACGATGCTGCTCGATCACATCGGCCAACGCCAGCATCCCCACGATGAGGTGACCGTGGGATTGTGGCGCCGGTTGCAAGCCCAAACCCTTGCCGTCGAAGGTGAATTGGTCACGAACGACGGTCGATTGATGGGACGACTGGACCTCTTGCTGGCGGACGTGGACGAGGCGGGCCGCACCACAGGCTGGTTGGTGGCCGACCTCAAAACCGGGCGGCCCCCCAAGAACGCGTTGAAGCCCGAGGTCAACCGGCAATTGCGCATGTATCGAGACATCTTGCTCGCAAACAACCCCGAAGCCCCGCCGGTTCGCACCGAGGGCTGGTACACGCAGTCCACCGGCAAACACGCTGCGGAAGGCCCCAGCGTGCTTGAGGATGCGTATGCGGCATGGCAGGCCACACAACCCACCGACGTCCCGGCGGACGCCACGCCCGGCCCGGATTCCTGCGGTGGGTTTTGCGATTGGAAAGCATGGTGTTCGCACTGGTGGTGGTGGCGGCATGAGTCCGGGACATTGCACCGAGAGGATTTCGCCGACACCGTCGTCCTGCTTCACGAACTGGATCCGTCCACGGGTGCAGCGGTGTTGGAGCCTTGCGAACCGCTGGACGCCAGCGGGCGCGCCATCCCCACTGGACAGCATGTAGCCGCCCGATTCGACGGAAGGGGCTTGGAGGTGGTGCAAACCCTCCTCACCGAAGGCCACCAAGGCCCGATGTTCCTTGGTTCCGTGATGATGAACCGACAAGTGTGGCGCATCGGGCCGTGGTGCGATGTGCTGCCTTGGTCGCCGGTGTCGGCCTGATGGGTCATGAGCGCATGGCCAAGTGGTCGCTGATGGTCGCTCGTGTGGCATCGCATTCAATGCCCTTCGGGGAAAGCAACCAGGTTAAGTACGCCGGGTCCTGCTCGTGAATCTCCACCACGTACCGGCCACGATGGCGCCCAAACGCCACGATGTACCCGCCTTCGTCGCGTCGAATTTTTCCCAACGGGTCGACCGGTGGCAGGTCATTCAAACCTCGACCGAGGTCCGAAGCGTCCTTTTTGCGCTCACCGTGGACAACCCAGCGTTCCAGTTCCTCCAACGAGCGACGGAAGGCGGGCGCGTGTTCAACGCTCAACCGCCAAAAGAGCAGCATCGTCGCTGCGGCATCGGCGGTGGCCGTGTGGGCGTTGTCAAGCCGGATGCCATGGCGATGGCAGAGTGCACCAAGGTTGTGGGGCCGAGGAAGTTTCAATCGACGGACGATCTCCAGCGTGTCCATGATGGCTTTGGGCTTGGGAGCCAGCCGGCCGATGCGAAGAAATTCGTTTTGCAGCATGGCGTAATCGAACTTACGAACATTGTGACCGACCAAGACCGCCCCCTCAATCAGTTCGTGGACCTCGTCCGCAATGGCAGCAAACGACGGCGCGTGGCGAACGTCCTCGTTGAAGATGCCGTGGACGTTGCTGGCTTCCCGTGGGATGGGCAAGCGCGGTTTGACCAACCGTTCAAACGCCACTTGTGTGGCATCTGCGTGGGTGCCGATGAGGGCCAACTGAACGATTTGATCCCGGTTGGTCGAGATGCCCGTTGTCTCCAAATCAAAGGCCAGGACCTTTTCACCCGCAAGCAGGTCCGAAGCCATGGCCGACAAACGATGCGGCCCCCCTTTGAACATCACCCTGCAGCGGTGTGCGCCTCAGCGCCATCGGCACCGGTCCACTGAATGCCTTCCTGAGTGGCTCATCCCGACCGAATGCTTAGAAAGGAGGGTTGTTGGATGGATTTTGATGAACCCCTCGCCCCAACATCGCACCGTGCTCGCGGTGGCGATGCTGATGTGCTGGACGGCGTTCTTGTCGGGCTGTTTGACGGCGTTCGACACCACGGTTGAACCTCGGGCGACGTTGGAGGTGTATCCGGAAGTCATCCAAGAAGGCGAAGTGGTCACGCTCGATGCCCGTGAGTCATCGGCTGTTGAAGGCGTCATCACCGGGTACGAATGGGAATTTGGCGACGGGACCTCGGCTGAAACGGTCGTTGGGTTCACCTCGCATGCCTACCCCACGTTCGGACAGTACCTGGTCCGACTCACGGTGACCAACGACCAAGGGGGCACGGACACGGCCGTCTCCACGGTGATTGTCAACGGGGCCCCCAAAATCAACCTCACCATGCCAATCAGTGTACGAGCAGGCGATGCTGCCCTGCTGGACGCCTCGAACACCGTCGACCCCGAAGGCGATGTCCTCGCGTTCGCTTGGGACCTCAATCCACAGGTGGACGCGGACGGTGACGGCGATCCAACGAACGATGCCGACAGCACCGACGAGCGCGTGCTCATGGAGACGAGCACTTCGGGGTTGTTCGGTGGCCACTTGCGCGTGACGGACCCCACCGGTGCCGTGGCTGAAGAGGCGTTTGTCCTCAACGTCACGAGCCGAACCTTCCAAGTCTCGTGGGTCACGGAAACCATCGAATTCACCTGGGATGAATACCTTGACCAGGGTCAGCAGTGGGACGGCAACATGACCCCGGGCGCCAAGGGGCGCATCCTCGGTTTCGAAGCGGTGCTTGAGCTCAGTCGCGATGTCGCACCACCGCACGACAATTTCTCGCTCAGTTTGCGCATGGTTGACGATGGGCTTCGTCTCAGCGAAGACACCGAACCCGGGAATTACACCACCAACGAACCCGCTAAGGCTGAAATGATGCTTGAGGACCTGAACCCGATGGGTGAAGAGGGGCTGATGGTGGCGGATTCTGCCGAGCAATTGCTCGAACGCCTGCTCAACGAGCCGGGCGGAGAACGCGGCCAAGGCGAATGGATGTGGTCCGTTTTGGCGCGCCAATCCGACCCCGATTCCTTCATTGGCGACATCGATCCGGATCCCGGCAACGACTGGACGCTGACGGTTTCGGTCACCATCATGCGGCCGACCCTGACGGAAGTCGCGACCGGCGACGGCATCTGAGCCAAGAGAAAGGTGTATCAATCCATGACGGTTGGACGGAGCGATTGAGATGGTGGACACGGTCGAAATCAGTCGGGTGAGCCTGCGAGACACGTTGTCGGTGGACGTTTCGGTGTGGATGCACCACCCCGACGACTGGGATTTCCGCCCCACCTTGCATTACGCAGGTTCTACCTTCATCATCCAATGCGCCAACAGCGGGATTGAACTGGCTTCGGTCGAACTCGACGAGGAGCAGCACGAGGCACTTCACCGCGACGGCGTGGCCGAGCTGCGCGTGAAGTTCCAGGTGCACGGCATGCACGGCCGCCTGAACAAAATTCACCCCATCATCGCCGACGGCAAAGCCAAGAAACTCGCCACGGCCAACTGGAAAACCACCCAACAAGTAGAATTTCGGGGTTAACCAACGATTCTTTCATAACCGTTCACGGTGATGTTTGCCCCATGACTCAACATGGAGGAAAGGGCAGTCAGAAACAAGCACGGTTTGAACGGATGAAGCAGGAGGTCCGTCGTTTTGTAACGGCGAACCCAGGCTGCTCCGCTCAAGCCATCGTAGCGAGCCTCAACCACGACCAAAAAATGCGGAACCACGGCTTAACGCCTCGAAAGGTGGGCTTTTTCATCACCCGTCACCTCAAATCGTCCCTCACCTGGTGGCAAGATCACAAAGCGGGTCGCCGCGTGTACGGGCCCAACGAAGACGGTGCTTGAGCCGCCACTTCGTCGCGTTGCTCATGTACGTGGGCGGTTTGGTTTGAACCATGTCCAAGGTCGCCGCGTACTTTGACTTGGACGGCACGTTGCTCAACGCCTCGAGCGAAAAGACCCTGACGGCCCACCTCGCACGCCGACGTCCGTGGCGCATTCCATGGGGGACGATTGCATGGTCAAGCGGTTTTGTGACCAATCTGCTTCGCGGCAGAGCTCTGTACGATGCCGCACGGAACCGCGGGCATTTTTCCTTGGCCCGCTGGTCAACCTTGGAAACCTTGTCCCACGACCTTGCTGAACGGGTGCTCAAGCCCTCCGTTCCTCCAGAAGCGTGGGACCGGCTGGCGTGGCATCGTGAACAGGGGCATCGCTTGGTTTTGGTGACCGCTACGATCGCACCGATGGCCGAAGCGATGGCAGGGGTGCTGGGCATGGACGACGTCTACGGTTGCGGGCCCGCGGTTCGCGAGGGTGTGCTCTCAGGCACGGAGCGAGGGTGGTCTGTGCCCCGGCGCAAAGGGAAGGTGCCGGTGGTGGAAGCGGACGCCAAGGCCCACGGGCACGACCTGTCGTTGTGTTACGGTTACGGCAACACCCACGCCGACTCGTGGTTCATGCGCCTGTGTGGCCACCCCGTGGCCGTGAACGCTGAGGGACCCTTGCGCAAGCACGCTGAGGCCAACGGCTGGCCGTGCGTGGAATGGCGTTGAATCGGTTATATCCCCTCGAGCAGAAAGGCCCGTGAGGTTCATCGATGGCATCGGAAAGCGTTTCAAGAGCACTGGCAGGTTTGTTTGGTTCCGACGAGGACGAGCCCTTGACCGACCAGGAATGGCGTCGGATTCATCTGATGGCGGATTTGGAACTCAAAGCCGATGCCATGCACCGGGCGGCGCAGCTGGTGGAGAACATTCTGGAACGCAACGAAGAACGGTTGATGCTTGACGACGATGGTCATCTCGTGATCGTGGGCCATTTGGCGTTGTATCGCGTGAACCTCCCGTCGTTTTTTGAGAAGATGTCCAACCCGTTCGCTCACCACTCCTTTGACATGGTCGAGGTCCACCCGCGTTCGGGCATGAAGGAAAAACCCGAAGTGGCGTGCGTTCAGGTGCAGCGCCAGACCTCCATGCCAGCGTACGACCTGCTTGCAGGTTACATCTTGGGACTGATGAACGACGAAAGCCAATGGCTTGAGGAATCGATGGCGCCGTTGCGTCACACATTGATGCGGGTGTACGGCATGGCCCGGAGTCCGCTCACGCCCAGCCTTGAAGCCCATCTGGCGGAAAGCATGGACGGCGTGTTTGACCATCTTCTCGGCACCTTCACCTTCAGTGGGACCAACGGATGGACATGGCGCGTCCATTACGCCCAGCCGTTGGAAAAGGGCTTCAAGATTGAGTACCGCAAGCCTCGACAGACGTGGTGGAACACCATGTTTGAGAACCACCTGACCGAAGCCTCCGACCACTACGCCATGGGTCCGTTCATGCAGGTGGTGGAACACCTCCATCTGTGCCCCAACATGCTGAAAACATGTTCGAGTTGGGACACCGACCCGATTTTCATCCGCAAGGTGGCCCTGGATTACCCGCCCGTCCGACGGGCGTTGTTGCCGCACATTGAAGCGGAGGATTACGACCCCAACATGCTCTACTCCTACTACGACGAACCGCTCTCGCCCAAGGACGCCCGAACGGTTGCGGCCTTGGACGACCGTCTACGGGAATTGGCCTGATGCTTGGCTTGGACGCTACCTTATTCAGACGCCGGATGAAATCGTTGTGTTTGGTCGGCGAACAACCGGCCGTTCGTGCACCGTGATGAGCGGCCCCACCGCGATTCGAACACGGGTTCGAGGCTCCGCAAGCCTCTGTGATATCCAAGCTACACTATAGGGCCACTCCGGCCCACCCGCCTCCCCAATATAAGCGCGAGGGTGAGCGGCTTGCGCGGTGGGCAAGGGTTCATTGACGCCCCTGCCGTCCAACATCCATGGCGGTTGTCGTTGAACGCGGTGTGGATTTTTCCATGATCGACATGGCCAATGTGGCGTACTACCCGCGCATCTACGACCTGGCGCACAAATGCTTTGAGGACGCGTGGCCGCTGTTGTGCGGCGTGATGTACCCTGAACTGGTCAACGAACGGCGACTCGGTTTCCCCGTGGTGTCCGTCACTTCCACGTTCCTCGCACCGATACGGTACGGCGATGCCATCTCCGCCGAGATCACCCTGACGTCACTGGGGACGACGTCGCTTGGATGGCGCTATGAATTCCGCCGTCAAGACGGAACGGTGGTGTGGCGGTCCGAGCACATGACCGTGTGCGTGAACATGGACACGATGGAGAAGCAGGCGATTCCAGACGATCTGCGTCACGACCTGACCCAACACGTGGAGGCACGATGATGGAAGCCGACGACCGATTTCCCGTTCATCCCGATCGAAGCGGTCCCCGCAACCTGGCCGTGCTCCTCATGTTGGGTGCGCTGGTGGTGCTTTGGATGGGCTACGCCGATCTCCAGGCGCATCGCATTGGGCTCAGCGACGACCAAGTGAGCACGCTGATCGCTACTCCCAACGCCCAGGGCGGCGAGCCAACCACCCTCGATGACTTTCGTGCGTTTGAGCGCGATGCCCGCGACGATGGAGCGTTTTTGACGCGAGCCGTTGCCTTGCTCACATCGGGTGGACTGGTGCTCACGGGCGCTGCGCTTTTGTTTCGCTTGCGCCGTGCAGGGGCGTACCTGTGCACGGCAGGCGCCGCCATTGGTTTGTTGGGGGGCGTTGGCGGCAGCGTCATGATTCGCGGTTCGGCTCAGGCCCATCTTGGTGATGCGTTGGCGTTCACCTACGAGGCATGGGTGTACATCTGCGGTGCGATGATGGGCCTTTGCTTGGCGATGGCAGCCCTGCCCCTGTTGAACCTGCGTGCACGCATGGCCCTTGAGCCGCTCCGCATCGAAAACCGGTTGGCCAAGGACGAATCCGAGTGATCATTGAGGCGGACGCGGCCACTTTTTTTGCAGCGCCTGGCGCAGTTCGTCGTCCATCGTGGCGTTCCACCAATCGCTGCCTTGCCAAATGGCGTATTTCCCCCGAATGCCTCGAAGGTCGGCACCGGCGAATTGGCAGTGGCGGAAGTTGGAGAGGTTCAGACGTGCTTTGCGCAAATCAGCACCTCGGAAGTCGGCGTGATCAAACGCCGATTTCATGAGGTCAGCACCAACCATTGACGCCCTTCGAAAATCGCAGTGGGTGAAATCGCCCTCGGTGAGGTCCGCTTCATCGAGGATGGCGCGTTTGAAGGTTGACCCGCTGTGACGGGCTTTTCGAAAGAGCGCTTTGGTCTTGTTTTGGTAGGAAAAATCCACCACCACGGCTTCTTCGGCCGTGCTTGCATCGTCCCGTGGGTCGCCGCTGCCGCCGCCGGACATCACCAAAGGACCACCTCAAGCACGTGAGCGCTTGTCCAGATGGTTTTGGCCCTCTTGTGTAAGGATTGCGTAGCGGTTTTTATCGTCCATGCCCTCTGGAACGGTCAAAAACGAACGTTCTTTCAGACGGTTGAGGTAAAGGGAGAGGTTGCCGGGCGGTTCAATCCCTGCGTCGTCGAACAGTTGGTTCACCACACGAGGGGGGCTGTCCGTCACACCTTCGACGGTGCGGAGGTAGTGGATGGCGCCAAGCACTTGGTCGGGCTTTCGGGTGAGCGCACAGTTCTCCAGCAGTGCACGGAACGCCGACCCACGTTCCGGCAAACCGGCTTCCTTCGCTGCCGTGACGGCTGCCTCGAGGGCGTTTTCTCGGGCTTGGCGAATTCGCTCCAACAGGATCGTCCACGAATGATCGGTTCGCATCTGGGCGAGGGTCTCATCGATCTGGATGGTCGCACCATCCAGTTCGATTTCAATGTCCCCAGCCTGTACAGAAACCCTCAATTGAACACCTTCAGTAGTGCACAACTCAACCACCTCATTGATAACCTTGTGTTGAGAAAAACGATACAAAACGAACCGGTTTTGTCCATCAGCAAAGCGAAACCGACTTAACAGGCCGGTCGGAACAATCGTTGAGGCCCTCGCATGGACGCCAACCGACACCCGACCCGGACTGCACTGGTCATTCTCTCCATGTTGTTGGTGGCGGTGCCACTTGGGCCGTTGGCCGCTCACGCCAGCACGACCACCACCACCTTTGCCAGTGGTGGTGCGCAGGAGACGGTGACCTTCACAGGAGGCACGCACAACGCCGTGGGCTTGGAACTTACTCGAAACACAACCATCACCTCCGCCTCCATGTTCATCCGACCCGACCCGAACGGGGCATCGCCCGGCCAGGTGACCCTCGATGTCAACCAAGACGGCCAACCTGAATGGGCGTTCAATCAGCCAGGTTACGGTGGGTTCGGTCATCAAACGGTTTTCTCATCGGGCAACACCACGGCCTCATTGGTGCACCCCGCCTTTTCATCCCTTGGCGGGGTGGCATCGCCGGAATTCCTGCTGCCTTACGGGACCTCCATCAGCAATGCCGCCTTGGATGTCTCGTTCGTCCCGTCGTTGGAAAGCGGCTTCCATGCCATCGGTGATGTGTTCGACGTCGCCATCGGCGATGTCGACAACGATTCCCGAGCGGACGCGACCCTCCTCGGGCCCGGCCAAGGCTCCAACGCAACGGCCGACAACCGGTCGTTCAGCATCATGACCTGGAACGCCACCGCTGGGGTTCACACCACGTCATGGGTGGAAACCTGCAACAACGCAACCACGGTAACGCTGGTGGACCTCAACATGAACGGGTACGACGATGTGGCAGCGTACGACGCATCCGCTGACCGGCTTTGCCTCCACATGTACAACGCCACGCTCGGTGTCCACGGCCCCTCCACCAACGTGACCTTGCCGTCCGCCGTGGTGGCCCACGCCTGGGGGGACATGAACGGCAACGGTCGGGACAATCTGATCACGGTCCGCAGCGGCGGTGTCTTTGCGATTGAGCGCTTCAACGCCAAAACCAACAGCTTCCTCAACGTTGCATCCACGACCATCTACGAATCCGGCTCGTTCTCGGAAACCGTCACGCTCGTCGGGTTGTACGTGGACCGTTTTGATGGGCCCAACGCCAATGTTTCGGCCATCGCCATCGACAACAGCAACGACGGCATCGAACTGCAATGGCAAAACAACCAAATCGCCGAGATGACATCCCGCATCTCCAACATGGCTGCAGGTGGGGTGGTCGGTGATTTCGACGCCGACGGAGACCTCGACCTCATCGTCCCTCGAAGTTCTGGGCACCGGTCCATCGAAAACCGGTTCAACGGGTGGAACGGAGACAACCACAACGACCAGTTGACCCTCACCAACGGCACCATCTTCGACCACGACGGTGACGGTGATGCCTCCATCTTCCTGCCCAAGTTCGTGAGCGACGACGGCAATCCTTCGACCTTGGAAGGCAACATCACGTTCCACGGGTTCCGCTCCCAAGGCGGCTGGCAGGGGTACGACAACCGAGTGGACACGCGCGCCATCGCCACCGACGTGCTTGCACCGTGGACGGCCCCACGGTCGCTCGACCTTGCCGACCTGGATGGGGACGGCGTCAAAGAACACCTGATCGTGGCCGGTGAAGGCAACGCCACCGGGGTGTTCGTGTCCGCCTGGCACCACCTTGCCATGGACGTGGACCACAACGGGCAAGACGATTTCATGGCACAAGGGTACTCGGGTGACGGCAGCCTCGGTTTGTCGGCCCTGACGCTCGAAGACCCCTTGAACAACCTCACCGGTCTGCTCAACGGCTTGGCGTTTTCGTGGTCGTCGACACCCGACGGCTACGGCGTCACCATGTCGCCGGTGAACGTCAGCGTCACCGCTCAGGCCAACGGAAGCTTCCAGTTCGCCAACCTCGACGTGTCGTATGTTTCAGACTTCCTTGTCGACGGCAACCCCCACTTCACCGGGAACCTCTCCAATGTGTTGAACCAGGTGATGACCTTGGGCACCGGTGTGTTCACCGTACCGCTGACCCTCAATGCGACGCAAAACGGCAGCCTTCAACTCAAAACCCTCACCATCAACGCCGTCCCGGGGGCTGCCAACCTCGCCCTTCCACCCACGCCCACGGTCAGCGCCACATCGGTGCAACCCCAACAGGTGATCATCGAATGGCAGAACACCTCGTTGTTCGGGGAGGACTTGCTTGAATTCGCCGTCTACCGAACCTCCACACCGTCGCTGGGCATCAACGATGCACCGTACGCTACGTCACCGACCAACATGTCGATCGACATCAACGTGCAACCCGGTCAGACCTGGTATTACTGGGTGCGCAGCACCCATGATTACGGCGTGACGAGCAACCTTTCGCAGCCCGTCGAAGTCACCGTTCCTTACCCCCTTCCTGAATCTTACGTGCCCAACGTTGCCGCTGCCGACCGTCCCAATGACAACGGCGGTGTGCTCGATGTCACGTGGGGGCAAGGTCACGCCACCCTCGATGAGCACCACCTCTACGTGTCCATCACCAACTTCACCAGTCTGTCCAACATGACGCCGGCCTTCGTTGCGAATGCGACGACAAGGGCCGCTTCCCTGTCCACGGACAGCAACGGAACGGCGTTGTCGGACGGCACGGCGTACTACATTGCCGTCGTGGGCGTTGACGTGTACGGCAACTTTTCGGATGCTGTGGAAACGGTTGGCCCGGTGTACACCCGAAACGACACGGTCCTTGCATCCACGCTCAACGTGACGTTCGCCGGATTCACAGAAGAGCCCAGTGTGTCCACGTTGCTTCTGAAGAGCGATGGACGGTTGGACGTGACCGTGAATCTGACGCAAAATGGAACGCCGCTGGCGGCCAAAGAAATCATCCTCTACGTTCGCAACAGCGACGGCAACGTCTCCCAACCCGCCTTCACCGACGCCAAAGGGTTGGCGACCTTCAACATCAATCGGTTGTCGTCCGCATTCCCCACCCTCACGGTCGAGGGGCCGATGACCCTCGAAGTCCTGTATCCGGGCAGCGATGGTGACGCGCTTGAACGACCAACGTCCGCTGCAACTGCCTCCATCGCCGCCTTTGGGGCGGTTGAGGTCACGTTCACGCACGATGAGGTCATCGAATTGAACGACGATTTGTCGTTCAGCACCGAGATCGAGGTCCACACGGCCGACGTTCAGCGAGAGGCCATGCTGGCCAACATGATGGCCACCTACCGCATCCTCGATGCGGAAGGCGTTGGCATCATGAACGGGACGGCGGAGGTCCGAGGCACGACCATGACCGTGGCGGGCTTCGCACCGTACGACGGCGTTTTGGAGGTGATGTTGGACACCTCCGTTCCAACCTTCTACACGGCTGGCATGGGCTTCACCGTGCCGTTTGAAGCCAGCCCGATCGTTGACACCAACGAAACCAGCGGCAACGAAACCAACGGCAACGAAACCAACACCACGACGGAAGGGCCCACGTTCCCCGATGTCACGGTGCCTGCTACGGTGGATTGCGGTACGGCCACCTACGAGTGGAGCAGCAACGCCACGGATGTGACCATCACCTGTGCGGTGACGAACCCCAACCCGTTCGCGACCACGGTTGACCTCACCTGGCAGGTCGTCCCGGTCACGCCTCCATCCATTGAGGTGGTGTGGAACGAAGCCACCGCTTCACCGGTCACGGTGGACGCCAACGGATCGGCGGACCTCACGTTCAGCTTGGTTCGCAACGCACCCACCGAAGGCATGTTCCCCGGGCTGCAAGGCGCCGGGTACATCATCACCCTCAGCTGTGCTGACAGCCTTGAGGGCGGATGCAGCACCATGACACAACCATCGGCCTCGATCGAAGGCGAAATCCGCTGGACGTTGGAGGATGCTCCTGCGAACACCACCGGTCCGCAGACCAACCTCGACGACGATGAAGCCTCCAGTGCCATGACCCCGGTGGTTGTTGGCGTGGGCGTGTTCATCGCCATTGCTGCCTTGTTGGGCGGGGTCCTCGTGATGCGTCGTCGTGGCGGCGACGTGTTCGAGGATGAGGACGACGAGGACGACTACATGGACGGGTTCCCTCCGGCCGAGGATGAAGCATCGGATGCGCTCGATCTTTCATCGTCCCGCTCATTGGATGATCTGAAGGACGAGGGACGCGACCTCTACGAAGATGCTCCAGAGGGCACGGATGCGTCCGATCTTCTCAACAACCCCGCTGATGCGTTTGTGTTTGGCGCCACTGAGGAAGTGGTGGACCAGAGCGACGACCGTGATGAGAACGAGGGTGAGGACGATGGCATCACCGTCGATGAAAACGGGACGGAATGGTGGGAAGACGAAGACGGCACGTGGTGGTACCGCGAGGACGGAT
>Ga0255762_10000615_pt1 | contig 31693 bp, 36 predicted proteins | sample 101ome_16_FD_179962 | JGI IMG/M metagenome (GOLD analysis project Ga0255762, IMG submission 179962) | Coastal salt marsh microbial communities from the Groves Creek Marsh, Skidaway Island, Georgia - 101401AT metaG (version 2) | ecosystem: Environmental > Aquatic > Marine > Intertidal zone >...
GCTTTGATTGCCTCGCCAACCAAAACCATGGAACTCCTCCAGACAAAATATTCAGCAAAAGAATTAACAAAATACTGTGCGCTAAAACAAAACATAGATGAGCAATTGTTAGAAAATAAACAAAAGATCCTGCAGGGAGAAGTAATCTCTAGATACATATTTGGAGAAAATGTAATAGATGGCATGAATGATTTTGAAGTTGAGTCACACCAAATTACCAATAAACTAAACAATGAAAAGTTCAATTTAAAGTCAACTTTACCTTACAAAGATTTTCTGAAAGGTTAAAATAAATATGTATAAACTAAAAAAAATTAATTATGGCTGAGATTATTTCAAATTTAGAAAATGCAGATGATTTTGATCAAATCGTTTCACCCTCTGAGGAACTGATCAAATCCTTTGAACATATGTTGATAGATATTGGTGAAGATGCAAACAGAGATGGTCTGCTTGATACGCCTAAAAGAGCGGCAGCTGCCTTCAAATTTCTTAATCATGGCTATAAGTTGAGCTTAGATAAAGTAATTAATAATGCCCTCTTTGAATCAGACATAGAGGACATGGTTGTGGTAAGAGATATAGAGTTTTATTCTTTATGTGAACATCACATGCTGCCTTTCAATGGCAGGTGTCACGTTGCCTATATCCCCAATGGCAAAGTCTTAGGGCTTAGTAAAATTGCGAGAGTTGCAGATATGTTTGCTCGCAGATTACAAATTCAAGAGAGGCTGACGCATCAAATTGCAGAAGCAATTACTGAAGTAACTGGATGTAAAGGCTGCGCAGTTGTGATAGAAGCTCAGCACATGTGTATGGTCATGCGAGGGGTACAAAAACAAAATTCTGTGATGAAAACTTCTGCGATGATGGGTGTATTTAGGAATAATCCTGCCACAAGAGCAGAATTTTTTTCATTGCTGCCTAATTAATTAAGCTGAATCCTTGTTATTTGAATCTGCGGAGTTGAGCTCAACCGCCTCAGCTTCAACCACCTCTTCATCTGTATCTGGCTGGTCTGCCTCAGGCTCAGAGTTATTAAAGGGCCATGGCTTAGCATTGGTATTAAAGCTTAAAAAGTTTAATGAATCATTAAAAAAACCATGGAGCCAGTTATTTGCAGATTGCAATTGGCTATTGGTCTTGGATGTAAATAAGTAAAAAATAAATTGAATAGCAACAAGAAATAGAAGGATGCTGAGAATAAAGTGAATGGCTATGCCATAGATGACCATAAAAAAGAGGCGTTGCCATTTCTTAAGATCTAATAGTTCGTCTTTATTTATTTCATTCATGATTGTTCCTGATATGTAAATTCTACATCAACTTCGTTGGGATGATCGATCAAATCTTGAATTAATTGATCAGAAGAAGCATCTGAATATAAGATTTTATACAAAGAGCTTACCAATGGCATGGACACATTCATCTTATTGGCTTCATGAAAAACCACTTCAAGAGTTCTTGCGCCTTCAGCAACTTGACCAACTCTTTCCTTTGCCTCTATTAAAGATAAATCCATGGCGATTAATTCTCCTAGTTGGAAGTTTCTAGATAACCGCGAAGTGCAAGTTGCCATTAAATCACCCATACCAGCTAAACCCAAAAAAGTAATTGGATTTGCTCCTTTGGCAACAGCAAATCTGCTCATTTCAGCCATGCTTCTTGTAAGAATAAATCCCAAGGCATTTTCACCAACCAACTTTGCATGGGCAATTCCACAACAAATAGCATAAATATTTTTTAGAGCTCCAGCTAATTCAACCCCTAGGATATCTTGGCTAGAAAAAACCTTAAAAGTATTTGATGAAAGCATGGATTTAATTTCAATTGCTACTCTCTCATTTTCTGAGGCTATAACAGTTCCAGCTATCTTCTCCTCAGCTATCTCTTTAGCAAGATTTGGACCACTAAGCACTCCAACTTTATTCCCTATAATATGTCCTAGATGCTGAGTAATAATATCTGTCATTGTTCTAAAAGGCTCAGGCTTAATGCCCTTGGTACAAGAAATGACTGCAACAGATGAATTGATTAGCGGTTCTAAACGAGAAATGACTTCTTCAAAAATAATGCTTGGCGTAGCAACTAAAACATATTCAGCGCCCGAAATAACTGAGGCCAAATCATCATTGGCAGTAATATTATTTGAAAGCTTTAGGTCTGGATGATAAGTTGCATTAGCTCCTTCAGAGTTTATTCTTAGGGCTTGTTCTGCATCACGAACCCACAAGCTAACCTGATAACTATTTGATGCGGCAAAATTAGCCAAAACTGTGCCGAAGCTCCCTCCTCCGAGAACCGCAACATGTTTTTTTTGTATCATTTATCCTAAGTATTTATCTAACTGTCTAAGATATTTAGCTGGATCTTTAGGAGATCCTCCCTCTGCAATAACGGCATAATCAAATAAAAATTCAGCAAAATTAGAAAATTCTTTACCAGACATATTGCCTAATTTTTTAATAAGTTTATGTTTCAAGTTAACTTCAAAAACAGGCTTAGACTCATTGAAAGTTTGCCCAGATGCTTCAAGGATTCTTTTTAGTTGAGCTCCAGGCTCATCCTTAGATAGAACCAAACAAACGGCAGAATCAACCAAACGAGAGCTTGCAATAACATCAGACACTCTTGCATTTAAAGATTTTTTTATCTTATCAATGATTTCTTGCTTTTCTTTTGTGACTCTTGGTTTTTTGGCACTTTCATCTAATTCTTCCTTGGCAACGTTAACTAACTCTTTGCCTTTAAATTGCATAAGTGTAGACATTAGCCACTCATCAATTCTATCGGTTAAAAGTAAAACCTCAGTCTCTTTGGCTTTCAGATGCTCTATGTGAGGAGAATTTGCCGCGGCTTCATATGTATCAGCAATAGAATAATAGATTTTATTATCATCTCCATTCATGCGCTCAATGTATTGATCCAGGGTGGTATCCACTTTATTTCCTTCAGAAGCTGTGCTTGCAAATAAAAAGAGCTCGGCAATAGATTCTGAATTTTCGTAATCTTCAGCGGGGCCCTCTTTAATGACCAAACCAAATTCTTTCCAAAATTTTTGATAGTCTTCAGGCTTATCCTTCTGCATTTTCTTTAAAGTATCTAGGACTCTCTTACTGAGACCTTTTTTGATTGAATCAACCAATGGATGGTCTTGAAGTATTTCGCGAGAAACATTTAAAGGCAAATCACTGGAATCAACTACCCCTTTCACAAAACGTAGGTAGAGAGGAAGAAAATGGGCGGCATCATCCATAATAAATACTCGCTGAATAAATAGTTTGATTCCCCTAGGAGTATCTCTATTCCAAAGATCATATGGAGACTTTTCAGGAATAAAAAGTAGGCTTGAGTATTCTTGCTTACCTTCAACTTTATTATGCATCCAGGTTAAAGGGTCATTGGAATCATAAGAAATATACTTATAAAATTCTTTATATTCATCTGCTTTAACAGATCGCTTTGACTTTAACCATATGGCTTCGGAATCATTGATAGTTTCAGGCTCACCTTCTTCTGGGTTAAGTATTAGAGGAAAATTAATATACTGAGAGTATTTTTGAAGCAGGAATTTCACTCTCATTGATTCGGAAAACTCTTTATTATCTTCGTTCAGATAAATGGTTATGATTGTGCCTCTATCCTCTTTAGGTATCCTTGATAGCTGATAGGTATCCTCGCCACTACTTTCCCACATCACTGCTTCTTCTGCAGATGCATTGGCAGATCTTGAATGAACAGATACTTTAGATGCAACCATAAATACTGAATAGAAACCAACTCCAAATTGACCAATAAGGTTAGAATCCTTTTTTTTATCTCCGGTCATTTCTGATAAAAATTGGGCAGTTCCAGATTTGGCAATTGTTCCAATGTTCTCGATAATTTCATCTTCTGTCATACCAACTCCATTGTCTGAAATGGTTAAGGTATTATTTTTTGAATTTAGACCTATGTTAATTTTTAAATCAGCATCGCCTTCGATCAATTTTGAATTTTCTATAGCCTTAAATCGAAGCTTATCGAGTGCATCAGATGAGTTGGAGACCAGTTCACGAAGAAAAATCTCCTTGTTTGAATACAATGAATGGATCATCAACTGCAAAAGTTGCTTGGTTTCAGTTTGAAAGGATTTTGTTTTTGATCTAGCCATAGTTATTTATCTCCATTGGACAGAATATGGTGCTGAAAGCTTCAACTTCAAGTATTTGTTTAATTTTTTTTTGCCTCAGCTTTGCATTTTTTACTACAAAATTTGACTTCTTCCCATGATCGCTCCCACTTTTTTCTCCAAGCAAATGAACGATTGCATGTTTTGCATATTTTAGTTTGAAGGCTTAATTTTTTATGCAAAATAAAATTTAATTAATCAGCAAGAAAAATTGAATGATGCTTAATGCAAAAATGACGATGGTGCAATAAATGCTCACACCATGAAAAAAAGAAAATATTTTATCCCAGCCTCTATCTTTGGCTGCATTGGTAATAGGAATAGACAGGAAACCTAACAATGCGTGAGCTGAAATATTAATACCCAGCCACCAACTCAAGGCAGACTCCTGGAAATAGAGTATTAATAGGGCTAGTAAAGATATTAGAAAAAGCAGCAAATAATATCTAGGAAAAATAGCACGCAAGAATGATGCGGCACTATCTTCATCAAGAGTTTTAAAAATTATTGGGGTGGTTAAAACCAAATGGCTAAAAATTACCCCAGCAATCAAAAGATTGGAAAGGATGAGTGCTATTGAACTGGTCATATTTGATTCAAATGGCGATCCGGACGAGACTCGAACTCGCAACCTCCGCCGTGACAGGGCGGCATTCTAACCAATTGAACTACCGGACCACGAATGCTTGTGAATGATAGCTTTTTTTAATATTTCTGCAACTATTTTTGTCCTACCTATTAGAAATTATTTTGTCAAATTATGTATATAAAAAGTTATGTATTATTTTACTCTTAGCATAATTTTTTGATATTCTTATCTTACTTTCCATGGGGGAGAGTATTAATATATTAATTAAAAAAGGAGTATCGAATGAAATTACTTATGCTTTTAGCCGGGGTAATGAGTGTTCCTGCATTTGCGGCCGGTGGAGATCTTGATGCCAACGATTATGTTGGGGTTTCGTTCTGGTTGGTTACTGCTGCATTGCTAGCTGCAACAGTTTTCTTTTTCTTAGAAAGAGATAACGTTAACGCAAAATGGAGAACTTCATTAACTGTATCAGGCTTGGTGACAGGTATTGCGTTATGGCATTATCTATATATGCGAGGAGTTTGGGTTGACACAGGAACCTCTCCTACCGTATTTAGATATATTGACTGGTTGCTAACAGTGCCATTGTTAATTGTAGAATTCTACCTAATACTTAAGGCTGTAACGGATGTTGCCGCTTCATTATTCTATAAATTGTTCTTAGGTTCCTTGGTAATGCTTGTCTTTGGTTACTTAGGTGAAGCTGGGATAATGGCTGCCCTTCCTGCATTTATTATTGGATGCTTGGCATGGTTCTATATGATTTATGAGCTTTGGGCTGGTGAAGGTGCTTCTGCTAAGAATGCTTCTGGAAACGCCGCGGTTCAAACAGCTTACAACACAATGATGTGGATTATCATTATTGGTTGGGCTGTATATCCATTAGGTTATTACTTTGGATATCTAGCAGGTGGAGTAAATGAAGGTTCTCTAAACCTTATTTATAACCTTGCTGACTTCATAAATAAAATCTTGTTTGGTATTGTTATTTGGTCTGCTGCTGTCAGTGATTCAAATAAATAATATTAGGTTTTAATAAAAAAGCCCGGATTTATCCGGGCTTTTTTTTATTTGATTGGTGGGTGATGACAGGCTCGAACTGCCGACCCTCTCGGTGTAAACGAGATGCTCTCCCAACTGAGCTAATCACCCAATGTTTACATTAAAGCCTTAAGCTGATCTTCCATTTTCTGGTAATCCCAAAAGGCCCGTAATGATACTATTTTATCGCTTGAATTTACACGATAAATTACAATCATTTTTGTTTCAATTTTTACATCACCTACAATATTAATTATTTCTGCGAAGTTAGCACATTCCTCCGCGCAAGGAATGGACTCAAGAATATTAAATTCTATATCACCGTTTGCAATTACAGTGTCATAAAACCTCTCGATTGCAGCAATGCCTTTATGACCATGGCCCTCTGGGTCTAATGGGCTCTTGCCAATTGGATCTTGAACTATTGCATCTTCATCAAACAAAGCTAGCCAATTTTTTTTATCTTTTGCTACAGCATAATCTCTTGAAAGAAAGCCTAGTTCTTGAGCCTTGGTTTTAGGTTTCATGGTTGATCTCCTTTGCAGGTTGGATTTCTAATCTAGCAAAATATATACCAACAAGCGCAAGAATGACAAAACTTAATTGGATAAAATTTAGATATTCATAAAATACTATAGCGCCAAAAATGGTAGCAACAATGGGCTGCATGAGTAAACCAATAGAACCAAACGAAGCTTTTATTTTGGGCAAACTATGAGTAATAAAAAACTGACCACCAACTTGGCACAAAATAGCCATAGCCAGTAAATTATAAAATTGAAATGATGAGTTGGGTAAAAAATCTTTAGATTCAAACAATGCAAATATTAAACCAAATATTCCAGTAAAAAGGGTGGTATAAAAAATTATGTTAATGGAGCTCTCTTCACCTAATCGAGAGATTATTAATAAATAGGCTGCGTATAAGAATGCGGCCACCAAGGCAATTCCATCCCCTATCAAAGCTGCTTCAGTTTTAATGTTTGAAAAATATATAAGGCCTATAACACCAATAAAAGTTAGCACAAAAGATAGCATGAACCGCCTGGATACTGACTCCTTGAAAATTAAAACGGCAAAAATCATCATATAAATTGATGCAGTATTTACAAAAATAGTTGCATTAGCAACAGAGGTGAACTCTAGACTCCAATGCCAAGAGCTCATATCCCCTGCAAAGGCAAGCGAGGCAACCAAGACCAGCAATAAATGCTTGCGACTTTTTAACTTAAATGCTGCAGAGCGATTGAAATAAAGATTTATAAGTGCCAAAAAAGGGAGTGCCAAAAACATTCGATAAAATAAACTCCATGATGGAGATAGTTCGCTCCATCTAACAAACACTGGAGCCAAGCCAATCAGGCTTGCACCAAGGCACAAAATAAAAAAGTTTTGTGCTGACTTTAATTGTGATGACATCAATATATACTTCCTATATGAGCGAGGATATTGTAGAACAAGAAGAGGAAATTATATCTGTTGGGCAGCTAAACCAACAAGCAAAAAAGCTTTTAGAAAATCAATTTAGAGGGGTTGCTGTCATAGGGGAAATTTCAAATATAGCCCGCCCTACTTCTGGCCATATTTACTTTACATTAAAAGATGAAGATGGCGCCATTCGCTGCGCAATGTTTAGAAATCAAAATTTAAGATTAAATTTCGATCCACAAAATGGTGATCAGTGTGTTTTAAAGGGTCAGGTCAGCCTTTATGCTCCACGCGGAGATTATCAATTAATTGTTAGCTCAATGCAGCCCGCAGGCGCCGGCAACCTGATGCAGCAATTTGAGGAGCTCAAAAAAAAATTAGATGCAGAAGGACTATTTGCCCAAGAAATAAAAAAACAAATTCCCCCGCAGCCCAAGCACATTGGAATTATCACTTCCGAGTCTACAGCTGCATTGCAAGATATTCTCACCACAATTCAAAGACGTGCTCCCATAAGTCAAGTATCCCTAATTCCTGCAATGGTTCAAGGTGATACAGCTCCTAGAAGCATAATCAAAGCATTGCAAAGCACTTTAAATTTCAATGACTTGAATCCAGAAAATGCTTTAGATGTAATTTTAATATGCCGAGGAGGAGGATCGATTGAGGACTTATGGGCTTTTAATAATGAAAGTCTAGCAAGAGAATTATTTGACTTCCCTCTCCCCATTATTTCTGGTGTTGGCCATGAAATTGATTTTACTATTACAGATTTTGTTGCTGATCTTAGAGCTCCTACTCCAACAGCAGCAGCTGAACTAGTTACAGAATATTATTTTCAACTCAATGACAGACTGGAAGAATGGAAAGTAAATCTTAGTTATTTAATTCAAGCTAGATTAACTGAAAAATCTCAGGCTATTCTCTTTGCCTCACAAAATTTAAAGAGCCCTCTCACTATGCTTAAGGAACAATCTCAATCTCTTGATAACGTTGAAATTCGTCTTGTAAGCATCATGCAAAACATCATGAGTGTTGCAAAGCAAAGCTTTCAACTGACTACTGCTCAAATATATCAATCCAGTGCATTACAAAGATTTGGAAAATATGAAGATAGCCTCGCAAATACTCTCAACTCTTTAAATTCACAAATAAAGAATTTAATTGGTAAGAAAAAATTGATGCTGTCGAGCGTGCATTCTAATCTAAAAGCGATAAGCCCTTTGGCTGTTCTTGATAGAGGTTATGCAATAGTCATGAATGAAAATGGACGTGCGTTAAAAACCACAAAAGACCTTAAAGTTGGTGATACGGTAACCACTCGTCTTGCAGATGGAGAGTTTAATTCAAATGTTTCAGAAAAAGATTAAGGCATCCAAGCTTTTAGCTGTTCTTGTAATAATTAGCATGCAAACTTTTGCAAATGTATCATTTGAAGGTCAAAGTGGAGAAATCATATCCATTCCCGCTGCAATACAAAAACAAGCAGATGACTTAACCTTCAAAACTTCTGAAGGAATAAAACAATTAGTTAGCCTCCCTTTTGTTAAGCAAGATCTTATGATCACCAGGCACCATGTAGATGTAAAAGTAAATTGGGTGAACTTTGGAGAATCTAGAATTACCATTGCCGATGAAAGCAAAGTGACCTTAAGCAAGGAAGATCAAGCCAGAGCAAATAAAGAGGCAGTAGAAATTAAAATGGCCTTAAGCAATTCTACAAAAGAGATTACTCCTTCTTTTAATTTTATTGCCCCGGTTCCCGGAATTGTGACTTCTCCATTTGGCAAGCAAAGATTTGTTAATGGGCTGCCGAGATCAGCTCATTTAGCGCTGGATCTTCGAGGAGCTGTTGGAACACCCATAGTCGCTCCTCTTAAAGGCAAAGTAGTTTTAATAGGTGATTATTTTTATACTGGCTTAACTTTAATTCTTGACCATGGGCATGGTTTGTTTTCTTCCTATGCTCATATGAGCGCAATAAATGTAAAGCTTGGTGACTTAGTTGAACAATCAGGTGAGATAGGCTTGGTAGGAGCCACCGGTAGAGTTACAGGACCTCATTTGCATTGGACAGTATATTTTGATGGAAATAAAGTAAATCCAGAATCCTTAATTCAAGCAGGTTATTTAAACTCCATTTTGTAAGTCCTCATATACCAAGGACAAACTTGCCTCATCTTGCGGTTTTAAGCTGGCAAAGACAATCTCTCCGTCTGGAGAAATAAAATATGTTGCTGGAAGCGTTTTGGGTGTTTGAATGCCCCACACGGTTTTTGGATGAGTAATGATTGATGGGTATTCAATCCCAAATTTTTTGATTTGTGGTCTAAGATCTTCAGGCTCCAGTCGATCAAAATTAAAAGCAAAGACTTCAACCTCAGGATATTTTTTAGAGAAAGAAACTATTTCAGGTATCTCTTTAATGCATGGTGGACACCAATCTGCCCAATAATTGACCAAAACCCACTTGCCATTCAAACTAGATGAAAAAATTGGTCGTGAATCAAAAATTTCTATATTGCCCTTTTCACAAGAAATTAAAAAAAGACAAAATAAAGTTAATGGTAATTTAAATTTCATGTTTTATAGTATTGCAAAAGGAAACTATTATGCATCAAAAATATCTTCTAATCTTGTTTTATTCAGCCACGGGAGCAGTGAGGAGTCTTGCTCACGCGATGGCTGATGGTGCAGAGAAAAAGGGTCTTGAAGTCAAGATTAGAACTGTGCCAAAGGTTTCTAGTGTCACTGAAGCTGTTGAATCGACTATGCCAGAGAAAGACGAAATATATTGTACCAAAGAGGATCTAGTTCATTGCTCTGGATTAGCTATTGGTTCGCCAACTAGATTTGGTTCTATGGCAGCGCCGCTGAAATATTTCTTAGATTCAACTGGAGATATTTGGTCAAACCACGAATTAGAAAATAAACTTGGCTGCGTATTTACCTCGACAGGATCTCAGCATGGTGGGCAAGAGATTACATTATTTAATCTTATGACCTACATGCTCCATCAAGGCATGATATTTGTTGGCTCGCCCTACTCCATTCCTGAGCTTCATAGCACTAAAAGTGGTGGAACTCCCTATGGACCGACTCATGTAGCCAATGGCAAACAAGAAGGCCTAACTTCGGATGAGAAAAAAATAGCTGTTGCAACAGGAGCCAGGATGGCTGAGCTAATTCTAAAATTAAAATGAATCTTAGAAAAAGCTTCTTAACATTGATCGCTGCCCTGCTTATAACTCATTTATTACAGGGACTATCTGTCGGGACTCCACTGATAGGTATATTTATTTGGTCGCTACCTTTAATAATCTTTGGGTATAAAGCTTATAAAAGCCCCTCAGCAAAGCTCTATCAAATCTTTGGATTCATTATTTTGATCTACTTTATGAGTGCGTGTCTTATTGTTTTTGGGTTGCCAAATGCTGGCTTGTTAAGCTGGCTTGAGTTAATCGAAATAGTTGCTTTGTTCTTGGTGGCAGTCTATGCAGCTCGCGAACAATTAAATGTAAAGTAAACTTGACAGTCAAGTAAACTTTACATATTATACAACATATAACGTTTGCATCTCTGATCAAAAAACTCCCCAGAAGTTCAAAGATCAACTCCTCTATGGTTATAAAAAAGTGGAAACGTTATATTTTTATTAGAATTATTGGAGATAAGTAAAAAATGGCAAAAATTGTTCACAAAGGCATGTGGATTGATATTAAATCGCTAAATGCTAAAGACAAGAAAAACTTTTTAACTTCGTTGTTATTTGGTTTCATGGCTTCTATGTTGTGGGGAATGCATTTATCACACATTGGTTTTCTTGGAAATGAGCCAATCACTGACTCGTGGATTTCAGAGAATGGACTTCTTTTTATTAGAATTTTAATGATTGTATTTTTTCTAATCGGCGCTTACTGTTATAAAAAATTCTATAGCGCTCAGGATGATTTTTATAAAAGCTATCACAACTTTACCTTTGCTGGTGGTGCCTACGGTTTTTTAGTGTTTGGCTCGATCTTAACTGTACTGGCGCCCTATTTTAATTATCAGCCAACTTTTTATGAATTCTTTTTAGCATTTGCAGCTGGCACAGGATTTGGTGGTTATTACTTTTATAAAAAATATATTGCTGAATAATTGAATGAAAAATAACCTTAAAGAATTGCGCCAAAAAGAGAACATCAGTCAAGATGATCTGGCTTCAATTCTTAAAGTTAGTAGGCAAACGATAAACTCAATTGAAACAGGTAAATTTGATCCTTCATTAAAATTAGTCATGAAGATGACCAAGCACTTTAACACTCCATTGGAAAAAATATTTATTTACGAGGAAGAAAAATGATCGCTCTAATCATATTAATTTTAGCTGGCGTAACTATAGCAATTTGTGGGACTTCAATCATTGCTAAAATTTTTGCATTATTTTTTACCCTCTTAGCTTTTATTTTTTCAATGGCTGTGGTGCTATTAACTTTTGCCTTTGTTTTAATCATGCTTCTGACTGCATTGATTGGGGCTATTGTTTCAACCCTTTTTAGTTTTTTAATCCTTTAATTTTTTAATCACTCTGGAGAATATTTATGAACGCACTTAAATCTATTTTTTCTTGGCTTGGCCGATTTCTAGAAAAAGCCAGAACGGTAATGCTGAACCTCGGTACAGCTTTTGTTTTGATCTTTTTTACCATCATCATCATTGGAGCGTTTACCTCTTCTGGGCCTGAAGTTAAAGATCCAAGTGGCAGAGTGCTCTTTATTGATCCTGTTGGAACTGTAGTTGATCAAGAGGTGTTTAACTCAGATTTTCTGTTTAACCTTGGCACTGACTCTTCAACAGACCAAATTCAAACAAGAGACCTTATAGAAATAATAAGAACGGCAGCTGAAGATGAAGATATTCCTGCTGTGTTTATTGATTTCTCTGCAACAGGCTTTGCAGGCCCTACTACCGCTATCAATATTGCTAAAGAACTCAAAGCGCTTCGTGAGTCTGGTAAAAGAGTAATTGCCATGAGTGATCGTCTTTCTACAACCTCTTATCTCATGGCTTCTCAGGCTTCTGAGATATGGGTGCATCCAGTCGGAAGCATCAGCGTCAGAGGTCTTGGTGGAATGCGCACTTATCAAAAAGAGCTTTATGAAAATCTAAAAATTAATTTTCATAATTATTCACAAGGTGACTTTAAATCTGCAGTTGAAGGCAACACAAGAACAGACATGTCGGAAAATGACAGAATGCAGAGAGAGGCCCTGCTCTTTCCTATATGGGATGAGATGAAATCACTTATGGCAGAAGGACGTGGGATTGAATCAGATGATATCCAATCTTTTGCAGATGGCTACGTTGGATTTTTTGGTGAGGCTGCCATTGGGAATATTGCCTATGCACAAGCAAACAATATTATTGATGGAACCAAATCATTTCCAGAATTTCGAAAATACATGATTGAAGAATTTGGTCTAGATGAGGAAGCAGAGACTGAAACCTATAAAACTATTTCCTACAACGAATATGCAAAACAAATAGATAATGAGTTATCAGAAAGTGACAATCATATTGCAGTTATAACTGCTGAGGGAACGATCATGGAGGGGGAAATAACTCAGGGTGTTGCTGGTGCTAATGGTGTAGTAAAACAAATTAGATCTGCGCATGAGGATGAAAATACTAAAGCCATTGTATTCAGGGTCAACAGTCCCGGTGGATCTATTATTGCCAGCGAAATGATGCGAGATGAGCTTTTTGCCGCCAAAGAAAAAGGTATTGATGTGATCGTATCTATGGGTGACTATGCTGCATCCGGCGGGGTATATATCTCTACTCCAGCTGATTATATATTTGCTGAACCGACAACGATTACAGGCTCTATAGGTGTGGCAATTGCACTCCCAACATTAGAAAATGCCATGGATTATATTGGTGTTAATTTTGATGGTGTGGTTACCTCCAAGCATGGTGGCTGGGACGCAACACAAGCAATCGATGATGACCTAGACAAAATATTTGCGGGCTGGGGCGCTGATGCATATGATCGATTTGTTAGCTTTGTTGCTGAATCAAGATCTCAATCTTACGAAGATATTAAAGCGATTGCGGGGGGCAGAGTCTGGATTGCAACAAGTGCTAAAGAGATAGGCTTGGTAGATGAAATTGGAGGCATTGATGATGCAATTGCATACGCTGCTGACATGGCAGAATTAGAAGATTATCAAGTTAAGTATTATGGCGAAGAGCTTTCTCCTGAAGAGCTAATTCTTAGAGCATTACTTGAAAATTTTGATGTATCTCTTGGAGAACCAAAAGTCTTATCAGCTCTAAATGGTCTCGCTAATCTCTATGAAACACTGACAGGCATTCAAGAACCAAAAGCATTATTAACATGCCAAGACTGTATGGTTGCTCTTGATTAGAGATTTAATGTCTCTTTGATTAGAGGGATGGTTATCTTTCTTTTCAAAGAGGCAGCTTGCTTATCAAGAGTAATAATATTTTCAACGAGGAGTGAAAATCTTCGAGTTTGATGTTTCAAAAGAAACTCTAACTCAGCTTTGTCTATACTAATATCTAATTGCTTAGCCACAAAATTAATTGCTTGATTAAAGAATTCATCTTGGACAGCATGAAGGGTGATGAATTCCATGCGCTTAATTCTTGATAACAAGTCGGGAAGTTGAGTGTTTTCTTCTAAAGGCTGATTGCCACCAAAAGAAAGTATAAGACTACAGTTAGATTGTTGGCACTCATTAATCAAATTAAATAAAGCTGTTTCCCAGTTCTCATTTGAAAGCATAAGTTGCAAGTCATCGATACATACTGCATCTAAAGAGGCTAAATTTTGAAATATTTCTACCTCCATCTCGAGAGCTTTATTCATAGGTATAAAAGCAAACTGCTTCCCCGAAGAGCTTAGTTCATTGCAAATAGCTTGCATTAAAAATGATTTTCCAGACCCCTTCTCGCCGTGAATAATTAATTCATGGGCGTTTTTACTAAGCGCTATATCAGCAAGCTTTGTCATTAAATTGAAATTATCAGGTGAACAAAAAAAACTATCAAAAGAGGCCTTTTGGTTAATCTGAAAGGGGAAAATAAGCTGCGTTGGTTTATTCACGATGCATCTTAGCAGTTAGTTTGAACCAATTTGAGCTATATAGAAACAAGCTAATTAAAGTTACCAGGCTAACCAAACAATCAACCATAAAATTTATTAGATTAAGACTAAATATAATATCAATAAAGATGCCCGCCAGATAACCGATATGCACGAAGGTTGTAATCTTCCCAAATGTATTTGGATTTGGTGCAGCAGTTTCATAGACAGTCATATGGAATGCGGCCCCCATGATAATAATGAAATCTCTCAAAATGAAAACTGCCAGTACGAAAATTGGTATGTATGAATTCATCCACAAAATAAAAATGGTTCCAATTAAAAGTACTTTGTCTGCTATTGGATCTAAAATCTTGCCAAGATCTGTTTGCCAATCCATAACCCTTGCAAGATACCCATCAAGACCATCAGTTGTAGCAGCAATAATGAAAATATACAAAGCAAAAAGATAATTTTCTTCAGAAATAAAAGTCAACAATGGGTACATCAAATAAATTCTGATAATAGAAAGCAAATTAGGTATGAAAACAAAATATTTACTCATTGCTAATTTAAATACTCTAGTTTGAGATGATTGGTATCTGCATTATATTCTTTAATTAAAAATTTAGTGCTGCCCCTAAGCTCTCTCACTAATGAATCTGTTGTTTGAAATAATTTAGTTATGTAATCAATCTTTGTTGGTTGAAAAGCATGAAAAGATCTAGATTTTATTGCAAAAATTTTATCTAACTCAGATTCAACTGATTGAAAGTCTTCAAAATTATTTAAGCCTTGAATAGAGACCATCATCCTTTCTCCTGATACACCAGGTTCAAGAGGTTTAACTTCAAGCAATTTATCCAAAAAGACATGAATGGCATTTTCAAAAAATTCGATCACTTGACTCTCTTGAAGTGGAGCAGTCGTTTTTAAATCTCCACTAACAGACCATTGATTTATTCCAATCCTTACAAGATCAATAGCTAAAAATGCATCATTGTAAAATTTCTTTTGTAAATAATCTGAAGGGGAAAAAAGTACATTGGTTTGATTCATCAAATTTTGATCTTCTAAATCAAATTCAGGCAGTTCCAAGTAAACGCCTCTCTGCAGAGCTATTTCCATAAAAGTTTCTTTGATTTTCGCAGACATTAAATCAGTGGATGCGCTGTTGTCTAAATAAAGTGGTGATGACTCCCCTGTGTCAATTTTAAATAAAATAAGTATCACTGGTCGATTAAAGCCTATTAATGGTATGCCTAATTTACGCAGCTCTGGAATTAGCGCTTCGCTATTAAATTTAACTGACAAAAAGTCTTGTTCTCCAATCAGCTCTGTTGAATATGAGGCTACGAATTCAATTTTATTAAGCTGAGCATCGCCAATACTCCAAAGATACTTTTTATTTCTTGAGCCTGATAATTTTTCAATTAATCGATTAAATGCCTTATTTAATCCATCGTTAGTATTGGTATACTGATCAACAGGAATCTTAACTTCAAACAATCCTGGTAACTCTTTGCTAATAGCCATATTTACCAAAAGAAAATTTAATAGAAGCAAGATTTTAATTTTTTGAATCATATTTTTTATTGTAAATGACTAGCAAAACAAAACCTACAGATCCTTATGCTAAGGCGGGGGTAAATATTAAAAAAGGCAATGAGCTTGTGGAATCAATAAAAGCTAGTGTCAATGCAACTCATGATCCTAGAGTTTTAGGTGGGATTGGCGGTTTTGCTGGTCTGTTTCAACTTGGGTCTAAATACAAAAACCCTGTTTTAGTTGGCTGCACTGATGGGGTTGGGACCAAGGTAGCATTGAGCCAAGCTCACAATAAAATACATCTAATAGGCCAAGATCTAGTTGCAATGTGCGTCAATGACATGATTACTTGTGGGGCTGAGCCCTTATTTTTTCTAGATTATTTTGCTGCCTCAAAACTTGAACCAAAAGTTACAGCAAAAATTGTTAAAGGTATTGCAAATGCATGTAAAAAAAGTAATTGCGCTTTGCTCGGAGGAGAAACGGCTGAAATGCCAGGTCATTATGTCAAAGATAATTTTGATTTAGCTGGATTTTCTGTTGGGGTGGTTGAGAAAAAGAGTTTAATTAATGGCAAAGATATAAAACCGGGCCATATTTTGCTAGGCATCGAATCAAGCGGACCCCACTCTAATGGTTACTCCTTAATACGATCTATTCTGAAAAAATATAAAGCTCCAGATTCAATTATGGGAGTTCTGCTCAAACCAACCCTTTTATACACTAGCCCTGTCCTAGAACTAATTAAAAAAACTAATGTCAAAGGTATGGCGCATATTACTGGAGGCGGTTTGACTGAGAATATTCCTCGAATACTTAAAAAAGGACTAGTCGCTAAGATTGATTTGTCTACTTGGAACTTTCCTAAAGCTTTTCAGTGGTTACAAGTAAAAGGGAAGATTTCTCAATCAGATATGTTAAGAATATTTAACTGTGGTATTGGAATGGTTTGTGTCTTAGATAAGGCAGATGTTCCAAAAGCACAAAAGATATTATCGGCTCACAAACTTCGTAGTTATGAAATTGGCTTTATAACCAAAGGTGATCTTAAAGAGCAGATTCATTACGAAAAATCATGAAAAAAATAGTTGTTTTAATTTCAGGCGGTGGTTCAAATCTTGAAGCTATTGCTAAAGCCTGCCAAACAGGAAATATCCCCGCTTCAATTGAGCTAGTCATTTCAAATCAAGCAAATGTAAAGGGCTTGGAGCGCGCAAAGAAATTTCATCTAATGAGCAAAGTCATAGAGCATAAAAATTTTAATTCAAGAGAAGAGTTTGATGAGGCGCTGTTAGAACAGATTCTACCGATAGAGCCTGACTTAGTTGTGCTTGCTGGATTTATGCGAATTCTATCAGATAGTTTTACCAAAGCTCTTGAGGGAAAATTAATTAATATTCATCCCTCTTTATTACCAAACTATCCCGGACTGAATACACACAAACAAGCCATTGAAAATGGAGATTTAATGCATGGCATATCAGTGCATTATGTAACCAATGAGCTTGATGGAGGGCCAATTATTACTCAGGGTGTCCTGAAGATAGATCCCACTCAATCTGAAAAAAAATTGATTAGTCGAATTCATAAAATTGAGCACGCTGTTTATCCAAAAGTCATAGCAGATATAGCCAAAGAGTATATTTCATTGCAGGGAGATAAAGTAAAATTTGAAACCGAAAGCCACTTTGGTCCAAATCACATGGAGTTTTTTAATGTATAAATATCTTGGAATATTGTTTATTTTCATTTCAGGCTATCTGTCTGCTCAGGAAATTCCTGACTACAAAGGAGAGTATGTTTTCACTAACTCTAGAGTCTCCATGGAAGGAATCAGAGAACTTATTACCCACAATGAAGAAGGCAAAAGAACCATTCAATTTAATGCAAAATTTCCACTAGGAAGAATAAAAATTATTTCAGACTTTTCTGAAAAAAATAATGTTATGACTTCTACTAAATACTATGTAGATCTTAAGTGGACCTTAATATCTGATAAAAGAACCTTAACGTTTGATCAAACCTCTGGAACTTTAACCTCAAAAGGAAAATTTGAATGGAGTCAAAATTTGATTGAGAATGAAAATGTATTTGATCCTTTGAATGCTCAAATTCAAATTAGAAAAAATGTTATCGCCGGTCTCATGGAGTTCTCCTTAATGCTTCCAGATTTAAAAACAGGATCGATTGAAGCCAACAATTATAAAGTTGTTGAAAATGGAAATTTTGAGGTTGAGGGTATCAATTATCCTTGCATCATAGTTGAGAGAATAAGACTTCAAGATGATAGAACCACTCGATACTTTTTAGCTCCAGATCTAGATTACCTAATCATCAAAGTTGAAGATCAAGATGAAGATGGGGACACCATGCTTGAGCTAAAAAGACTCTATTAGGTTTTTGGAAGCGTTACTCCTGTCTGCCCCTGATACTTTCCGCCTCTGTCTTTATAGCTTACTTCGCAATCTTCATCCGATTCAAAAAATATCATTTGTGCAACCCCTTCTCCAGCATAAATTTTGGCTGGTAAATTAGTCGTGTTTGAAAATTCTAAGGTCACATGCCCTTCCCACTCTGGTTCCAGAGGCGTAACATTTACTATGATGCCGCATCTTGCATATGTTGACTTGCCTAAACAGATTGTTAGGACATTTCGAGGAATTCTAAAATATTCAACAGTTCTTGCTAGTGCAAAAGAGTTTGGTGGGATAATGCATACATCTGCAGAGATATCTACAAAGCTTTTGTCATCAAATACTTTAGGATCAACGGTTGCTGAGTGAATGTTAGTGAAAACCTTAAATTCATTGGCGCAACGAACATCATAGCCAAAACTAGAAACTCCATATGAAATAAGTTTCTCTCCTTTGTCGTCAACTCGAATCTGATTTTTAGAGAAAGGCTCAATCATCCCTTCAGATTCAGCCATTCGTTTAATCCATACATCTGGTTTAATAGACATTAAATCTCAATCCTCCCTTGGATAGCTCGTGCAATAGTATTGCCATCGACATACTCTAACTCTCCTCCTATAGGAATGCCATAGGAAATTCTTGAAACTTTTACACTCTCCAGATGATCATTGATAAATGATGCCGTTGCATCTCCTTCAACAGTTGAGCTCGTTGCCAAGATAACCTCTTCGATCTCAGCCCCTTGAATATGACGCAGTAAATCTGGAATGCCTAAGTCTTCAGGCGAAATACCATCAATCGGTGAAAGCCTTCCCATCAATACAAAGTATCGCCCTTTAAAACCACCAGTTGATTCAATTGCTAGCACATCCGATGGACTTTCAACAACGCAGAGGCTATAAGCATCTCGGGATTCATCACTACAAATCCTGCAAATAGACTCTGAGGTTAATTGTCTACAGACCTTGCATCGTTGGATGGTATCCAAGCACTCTTCAAGTGTTTGAGCCAAGTGCAAAGCGCCATCCTTATTCTTATCAAGTAAAAATAAGGCCATGCGTTGTGCAGATTTCTTCCCCACTCCAGGCAAAATTGTTAATGCTTCAATTAGCTCATACAATAAATCCCTACTCATTGGTCAACCTGTTTAATTGAGTCATCAATTATTTTTCCGTTAAAAGAATCTAGGATATCTTTAATTACTGCATTTTCTAGCAAGGTATCTTTTTTCTCATTAAGCTTCTTTAGAGAATTTTCTGCCTTGATAGCTGCAGGAGATGCAATGACTTCTCCGCTTTCTATAACCAGCGAAATTTTTTGATCTAATTGCGTGGAGATGGCTTCTATAAACTCAGTTTTTAATCCTTCTGTAGGATTGATGAGTTCATCTGATTTTTTTAGTGTCAGGATACCATCAGCAAAACTAACAAATTCAAACTCTGAAAAGACCTGGCTTACAAACATGGATAAATCCAATGAATTAAAAATTGAGCTCCAGCTTTGCATATCAAGGTTCGAGGATATATCTATATTTTCTTCAGAGGCAACTTTAGTGATATCTTCGGCCTTCAATTTTGTCTCAAGTTTTGGCTCCATTCTTGCTGGTTGCTCAAATTCCTGCTCTTTAGACGCAGGGGTTATTGGCTTAGCTGCTAATTCAGGATTTTTTTTTTCTATTACTGAGGCCGCACCATCTGAGATAGGCTGAAAAGCAAGCATTCGCAAAATACATAACTCAAGTGCTTGTTTTGGATGCGGATGGACATGAAACTTATCAAGGGCATTTAATGCGATTTCGTAATGTAACTGAGTAATTTGAGGATCGAGATTTTCTGCAAGTTCCTCAATAGCTGGAACTTCACTATTTTGAAGCTGTTGGTGAAGTGAAATTTGGTGAAAAACAGAAATGATAATTTTTAAGACCTGCTCATACTCAACATTTAATTCAGTTATCTTGCTTAACGCTATATAAGCGCCATCTCCATCTGATGCCACGACATGATTCACTAGCTCAATGATGTGAGATTGATCAATTGTTCCCAGCAATGCTTTCACTTGATCTGATTCAAGTGCCCCATTGCCATGAGCTATGGCTTGATCTAAAAGCGTAAGCCCATCTCTGATGGAGCCTTGGGCAGAGTTGGCTATTAAATTAAGTGACTCATCATCATAATTAATATTTTCTAGATCAAGCAAAGACTGAATATGTTCCCGAATTTGAGTCTCTGGTATAACTTTGAGATTTAATTGGAGGCATCGAGATAAAACTGTTTTAGGGACTTTCTCTGCCTCTGTTGTTGCCATAAGAAACATTACATGAGGAGGAGGCTCCTCTAGAGTTTTTAATAGAGCATTAAAACTGCTCTTCGAGAGCATGTGCACCTCGTCAATGAGATAAATCTTATATCGAGCATTTGCAGGTTTATATTGAACGGATTCTAGCAACTCTCGCATATCGTCCACACCAGTGCGGGAAGCAGCATCAACTTCCAAAAATTCTATGTGACGACCATCTTTTATTTCCATGCAGGCGGTGCATTCATTACATGGTTCAAGCATCGGCATATCAGCTTTTTGGCAATTAAGGCATTTAGCGAATACCCTTGCTATGGTTGTCTTTCCAACCCCCCTGGTTCCACTAAATATATATGCTTGATGAAGTTTATTGTGCTGAATGCTATTTTCTAATGCTTTTAAAATATGCTCCTGTCCAACAACCTCTGAAAAAGTTGAAGGGCGATATTTTCTGGCTAAAACCTGATAGGACATAGGTATAAATCATACCATGTCATTTTATAAAATCTGCTCAATAATTTGTGTGCTGAAACCCCTGCCAAATAGAAATTGTTTTTGCTTCATCTTTGATTTGAAGTCAGTGGGCTGAATTCCTTTGAATTTCTTTTGTAATTCATTTTTAGCATTTTCAGTCCAAGCTTCATATGCCGCAAGAGCATCGCTGATGAGCATTGCATCAACTTTTTTGGAATACAATTCCATTTCTATTTTTTTGGGGCCAAAACCTTTTCTTGCTCTAGAATTCACATACATCTCAGCAAAGCGCTCATCATCAAGAATTTTGTTCATAACTAACTTATCGAGCGCCTCTTCAATGATGGGCATGGTTTCTGGAAATCGCTTATCGAGCTTTTGCATCAACTCATGACGCGAATGTTCACGCCTTGATACTAGATCGAGACCTTTGTTGTAGATGACTGTGAAGGCTTCAGAGGTCATTGCAAGGGCATGACTCTTGATTTACCTCTATTTTTAATTATTTTCACTCTTTGACCAACAGCAAAACTATAGTCGCCCTCTTCTTGAATAATTGAAACTGTCTTGCCTGAATCTAGATCAAGTAATAATTCAATCGCAGGTTTTCTTGTAGCTGCATCTCCCATCTTTGAACCAACTGCTGAACCTACCAAGGCACCTAGAACCCCAGCAATATCTGATTCAGTATCAGACTCAGTGACTGAGGCTCCCGCAACCCCTCCAATGATTGCACCGGCTACTGCACCAGTATCACCGTCACCCGATAAAATAACTCGATCAATTGATACAACTGTTGCAAAAACCACTGTCTGCATTTTTTGTGCATCGGCGCGATCAACCACTTCGGGTCGCAAAGAATTGTATGAACAACTTGTCATCAAGAGCAAAAAAAAGATGCCGAAAATATTTTTAGATGTTGTCATTGCCTGTAATCTCCTGTTTAAAGTTTTTAGTAAGCTCGTCTGCAATTAAATAATAAATTTTATTTTTATAAAAACCATCAAGAAGCTTTACCTCATAAATAGCATTATTAAATCTGGAAGCAATAATCTCAATACTCTCGTTTTTCTTTACACGCACAAGATTTCTTCCATCAACAATAGAGAAAGCATCCCAAGTTTGAAATTTTCTGCTTCTATGGGTGTGATAGGCATCGCTGGATAGAAAATAAAGAACTTGCCCGCTACCGAAGGAAGAGCTATGAGAGCCATTTTTAATCAGCTGCCAGACTGTGCCTACAAGATCTGGCTCAGGATCAGGGGTTGATTCTGCAAAAAGTGCTGGTACAGCAGTGATTAAGCTAAAAAAAAGTATATATTTTTTTATCATCCTCATATTAATTTTGACTAAGTTTTAAAAGAAAAGTTCATGAATTTGCTATACAAGGTAAATATATATTCCATACAAGCTCATGCCTAACATTAGCACCCAAGAACCTAAAGCACCAACCACACGATATGGGGTACTTTCTCTTGAAATTGAGAGCCCATAAGCATGCAAAATTCTGAAAAGAAAAAAAGAAGATCCAATGAGATGGAGCTTCCAATCAGCTACACCTTGCATTTCAATTAAAAGTAATAGAAAAAGTGCCAAAGGCGCATTCTCCAACAAATTACCATGAGACCTGATCGATTGAAGTAATTCAGAAGAGTCACCCTCTCCTAAAAGTGTATTGGTTTTTCCTCTATTTATTCCAACCCTAAATGCTAAAAAAATAGCAAGGATTGTCATAAGCGATGCATATAAAAGTGTAATTTCCATCAATTCAATGTTTAATTTAATATTTTTAATTTTATTAGTTTAATCTGATCAGTCAAAAGATTGGAGTATTTCTTATAAAAAAATTATCCATCCATTAGAATAGAGCAATGGATGCGATGACCAATCTCTTGACACGAAATTCTCCTCGTGAATTAACAACGCCTTTTCCCTCAAGAGATGAGATGCAAGAGATTTATCAGGCTGCGCTGCGGGCACCTGATCATGCTTGGCTGAGACCCACTCGTTTTATTGAGGTAACTGGTAAGGGTTTAGAAAAACTATCTAAGGTTTTTACAAAATTTGCTACGAATGAATTCGAGGATTTAACACCCTTGCAAATGGAAAAATATCAATCTGCACCATTCAGAGCACCCATGATTATCATCCTGGTTACCCAGATAACAGATCATCCTAAAGTTCCCAAAGTAGAACAAATGTTATCAACAGCTGCTGCTGCAGAAAATATTTTGCTGGCATTGCATGCAAAAAATTATGCTGGAATTTGGCGCACTGGTAAATTTGCCTTTCATAAAAAGATAGCAGAATACTTAAATTTGACTTCTGACCATGAGGTTCTTGGGTATTTGTATGTAGGCACCCCAACAAACTCTAGCAAAACCATACCTGAGCTTAAGGTAGATCAATTTGTGACTCACTGGAAATAAAAAAATTTTATTTTTTTTCTTGATTTTTTTTTTAGAGTACCTAGATAGACCATGTAGATGCCAATTGGGTCTACATTTGTTAACCGCATATGCCATTAGGATATGCACATTTAGTCGCTATAAGGAGGACTATATTATGGTACTTAATTTTACCGATCCGTTCCTAACAACTCGTGTGTTAGGTTTTGAAAGCCTATTTGATAGATTGCAGAGATTCTCTGAGACAACAGAGAGATCTTCAAGCTATCCGCCATATAACATCAGGAGAGATAAAAATCAGATCTATATTGATGTTGCTGTTGCTGGTCTGTCGCGTGAAGACCTTAACATTGAATTGGCAGAGGGCGTATTAACGATTGAGCATAAAGGCCCCAAAGCTGAATTGCTGAATGATTCAAATGAAGTTGTCTATCAAGGCATAGCTCAAAGAGCCTTCAAGCAACAGTTTACTTTAGCTGAAAATGTTGAAGTACATGGAGCAGATTTAGTTAACGGAATGTTAACTATTGCTCTAGAAAAAATCATTCCTGATGCTCAAAAACCTCGCTCGATTGATATTAAAACTCCTAAAATTTTAGGCAGTAAATAATTCAGTCAATTAGGATCGGGGGAGCTTTTGCTCCCCCTTTTTTTATTTTAATAGTTTAACATGAGCTCATGAAAAACATCTTTCTAGCCCTTAGTATCTTATGGAGCTCATTTCTATTGGCCAACCCAGTAGAGACTGGCCATGCAAAGGCTAGCTTGATTACCAATCTACAAAGCTCTTCTCAAGAATCTTTTTTTGTGGGCGTGCGCTTGGAAATGCAAGATGGATGGCACACTTATTGGGAAAATCCAGGTGATTCTGGCAGCCCTTTTAATGCAAGATGGTCGACTAATGCTGGCGTCATAATTGAGAATGTTAGTTGGCCTACTCCTCAAACTATTCCATACCCGCCACTCATGACTTATGGGTATGAAGGAGACGTCGTATTTCCTTTTCAGGTTTTTCGCTCGCTTGATACAGAGTTAACCGAAATAAGTGTAGATTTTGATTTCTTGATTTGTGCAGATATTTGCATTCCTGAAAAAGCAACATTAACTCTAGATCTTACATCAGCATCTTCGAGTGATTTCTTAGATCAAGCAATAAGTACTTTACCCACCAAGCTAATTTCAACCAAAAGCTATATAAACGCCGATGAGTTGAAGGTAACTTTTCGCTCTCCAAAAGAATTCTCTTCAGCTTATATATTTCCCCGGGAAAGTAATCTATTTGTCTACACTCCCAATCAAGGCATTGCAAAAATTGATGAAAATATTTATGAAATAACCCTGCCTTTAGTTCAAGATGAAATTGAATCTTTTTCTGGGATTATCAGTTTGGATGGCCAAGGTTTTCAATTTGAAGAACAAATAGCCTCTGCCGACGGTATGTCGCTTTGGCAAGCAATTTTCTTTGCTTTAATTGGTGGTTTGATCTTGAATCTTATGCCATGTGTTTTTCCAGTGATCTCCTTAAAAGTGCTCAGCTTTGTTTCTATGGGCGGTGGTGACCATGCAAAAATCAGAAATCATGCTCTAGCATTTGTTGGGGGAGTGATATTTACTTTTCTATCAATTGCAACCGCGCTCATGATCATAAGATCGACTGGATCAATGATTGGATGGGGCTATCAACTTCAATCTCCAATTGTTGTGGGAATCTTAACTTTGATTATGCTGGGCATTGGAATGGTTCTGTTGACAAATATTAATATAGCCTCAGGCCTGACCAATATAGGCTCAAGCATGCAAAACAGAAATGATTACTCAGGTTCATTTTTTACAGGTGCTTTAGCAGTTGTAGTGGCATCACCTTGCACGGCTCCATTTATGGGGGCGGCTTTGGGTTATGCTCTCCTCCAACCATCTTTTGCCACTTTACCCATCTTTTTATCTTTGGGACTGGGATTTGCTAGCCCTTATCTTATTCTGGCAGTTAAACCGCAATGGATTAGCGCTCTACCAAAATCAGGGCCTTGGATGGAAACATTGAAGCAATTTTTTGCATTTCCAATGATAGCAACCGCTTTGTGGTTAATGTGGGTATTTATGTTGCAAACCTCCGGAGATGCCCTCATTCAAGTCTTAATATTAGGCTTATCGCTTGGCTTGGCCATTTGGATGATTGCTGCATTTCAAGCTAGATGGAAATGGATTGGATTGATTTTAACTTTTATTGCATCAATTCAGATTTTTAGTAATTTGCCAAATAATACTGATAAAACATCACTATCAGTTGAAGCTGATAGTTGGAGTCTTTCAACTGAATCTGATTTACAAGCAAACAATCAAGCCTACCTAATAAATTTTACTGCAGCATGGTGCATCACTTGTCAGACAAATGAAAAAGTTGCTCTGGCAAGAACTACAGTTCAAGATTACTTGGCTGAACAAAATATTAAATACATCAAAGCAGATTGGACAAATAGGAACGAAGATATTGCAATGGGCCTAGCTAAGTATGAACGCTCAGGCATTCCACTGTATATTTTTTGGAAACCTGGAATGCAAAATTCTAAAATTTTGCCAGCTGTTTTAACCGAAGACATCCTTATAAGGAGCATGCAATGAAGATGATGAAGTCCTCTTATCTTCATATTATTTAGCCCAACTGATAGTGCGCTGCCTCACGGCTGCTGAATAAGGCTTAACTAAGATTGAAAAATATATTTGTCCCACTCTCTGTCAGGAAAATTTATTTTACTGATTTGATGGCCCTGAATTAAACGGCTAAGTGAGGGTTTAATCGGCTCTACTTTTGGACGAATATCACTATCACCTTTTTGTATATTGCATGTCTTGCATGCTGTCACCACATTATTCCAAGTTGTTCCACCCTTCTTGCATCTAGGCACCACATGATCCAGGGTGAGGTCTTTTTTTTCAAAAACATCAAAACAATACTGGCATGTATATAGATCTCGCAGAAAAACATTCGATCTTGAAAATTTAACATAGCTATGAAAGGGGTGGTAACTTTGTAACATTAGAATACTTGGAACTTTCATTTCAATGCTTGGTGATCGAACCACCCAATCCTTATGCTCTTTAATTACTATGACGCTTCTGATGATAGATAGTTTAATTGCTGTTTTCCATGTGATGACTGACAAGGGTAAATAGCTGAGCGGTCTCCCATTTCCATTCAATAACAAACAATCTTGTGACATAAATTAATATTTATTCATTGAAATGATGATACAAAAGTTTCTATAAATAAAAAACCTACTAAGATCACAATTAGGTGACAAATTTTTACAATGATATATTTTTAGAAAAGTCTGATATAACATGTCTAGATAAATTTACTAAATTTAAATGAATTTCCCAGCATTTGAAGTATTTGGAACTCAGCACCTTGTAACTTTGTTGCTATGTGCTGCAGCGATTTATCTTTATCCTAAATTTTTTCAGAATAAGGATGAAGTAAAACAAATCTTAGGTGGAAAAATTCTTGCTGGAATCATGATTCTTCACATGATCACTCAGCCCATATACGATGTGCTTCTATTTGAGCTTCCTTGGAAGGGAGAATTTCCATTGCACATGTGTGACTTTTCAATGCTTGCCATGATCGTATACCTCCTAAAACAAAATGCTCCAAAAATTCTTTTTCACTGTGCTTATTTTTGGGGTATCTGCGGCGCAACCATGGCCATGGCAACACCAGATCTAGAATATGGCTTTCCGCATGGAGAGTACTCCCCATTTTTTTGGGGTCATAGTTTGATTTTATTGGCTGTTTTTTATGTGCTGATGGTGAGAAAGGAAAGACCCATTTTAAAAGATATATTGAAAGTTGTTGGGGTGACTCTGGTACTATTAATTTTTGTCTACATTGCTAATCTTTTAATTGGTCCGCCAGCTAATTATTGGTATTTGGTTGATCGACCGGTTGAGGGTACTCTAATGGATTATTTTCCAGACCCCCCACTGCATTTGATCGGCACCATTCCATTGGCCATCCTTCTGTTTTATATTGCGTATTTACCACTTCAAATTAAAGACAGGCTGAAAAAATAATAAATAATATGAAACTTGAACCAAATGTTTGGTTTGATGAGGTCGTGAAAACCTATCATCTCATTTCGCCCCACATACATCATACCCAGCTTGTTACCTGCCCTGATTTAAACGAAGAATTAGATGGCAAGTTTTTGTTTAAACCTGAGTCTTTGCAAATTACTGGGTCCTTCAAAGTTAGGGGCGCACTTTCAGCCATCTCAAGACTATCAAAAGATGAATTAAAGCGTGGGGTGATTGCTTATTCATCGGGCAATCATGCGCAAGGGGTTGCTCACGCTGCCAAAGTATTTAACACTCCAGCAACCGTGGTAATGCCCAAAGATGCTCCGGAGAGAAAGATTGCCAACGCAAGAGCATTAGGAGCTCAAGTCATTTTTTATAATCGACGCACCGAAAGCAGAGAAGAAATAAGCAGAGAAATAGCTAAAGAAAAAAATCTGGTAATTATTAATCCTTATGACGCTCTAGAAACTATTTATGGTCAAGGGACTGCAGCATACGAAGTCATTCATGATGCCAACAACCCTAAACTAGACAATGCCATCATTTGCGCTGGTGGTGGTGGCCTGACTGCTGGCTCGTGCATCTCTATTAAGCATATCAATCCGCAGTGTAATGTTTTCACTGCTGAGCCTGAAGAATGGAATGACCATCAACTGTCTTTTGAAAAAAATGAAAGGGTTGCCATGGATACAAATCGAGATGGATTATGCGATGGTTTGCTCACACCTACCCCTGGAGAAATACCCTTTGCAATCAACACTCATTTTGGTGTTAAGGGTTTATCTGCTTCGGATCAAGCTGTCTGCGAGGCCATGCGATTTGCGTTCAACCGACTCAATCTTAAATTAGAGCCAAGCGGTGCTGTTGCGCTAGCATGTTTATTGCAAAACAAGGAAAAGTTTCGGGGCTCAAGAACCTTGGTGATGCTTTCAGGAGGTAACGTAGATCAGAAAACTTTTACTGAGTGCCTATCTAGAGCTAGTTAGAAAGATCATCTTTGTCTTGCTGTAAGGCATCATTAATCCCTGTTTGACTAATCATTACATCAACGATTACGCCTATCACCATATTGAGCAAAATTACAGCATTGATAACTATAAAAGAAACAAAGAAAATCCATGCATAAGGATAAACATCTATAACTTGTCCCATTATATTTGCCCAATCATCATAAGTGGAAACTTGCACTAAAGTTATTAAAGCCAAGCCAATGTTGCCCCAATTTTCTGGGTCCACCTTACCAAAGAACATAGTTCCAATAGCGCCCCAAACGTACATAAAGATAAACATTAATAAGGCAATAAAACCAACTCTAGGGATAGTTTTAATTAATGAGTCAATAATATGACGGAAAGCAGGCACCACGGTAATAATTCGTAAAACTCGAATAATTCTTAGTAATCTTGCAACAAATACACTTTCAACATTGTTAATGGGAACCAAAGAAATGGTCACGATTAAAAAGTCAAAGATGTTCCAACCATCACTAAAGAATTTAATCAAAGATCGTTCAGAGATCATTCGAATAATAATCTCTATCAAGAAAAATAAGGTGATCGCATAATTAAATAGATCTAAATAAAAGGTATACTCAGGCGGAATGTCATAAGAGCTAACACCTGCGTAGATGGCAGAGGCCACAATCACAGCAATGACAATACCGCTAAAGATATTACTATTTCTAATTTTTAAAAAGAATGTCACGAAACTGTTCATAAGATATTTATAATAAAGAGAAGTCTTGAATTTACAACTACCTTTACAGCACCGAGATAATTCATCAAGTCTGTAATACAATTACATAAAAATATATTATAAGAATATGGAAGGATTATTAGAAATTATTTCAAATGTTTGGAACCAAGGTTTACTGGGGATAGGTGTAACTGAAATTATAGTTTCAGCACTCATTTTTATAGGTGGAGCAATAGTTAGGGCTTTTTTTGTTGGCAGTACAATGGCGCGATTAGAAAAATTAACATCTGATACAGAATCAGAGGTTGATGATGTTTTGCTCGAATCTCTAAGAAAGCCACTTGGATATATTCCTATAACAATTTCAATTTATATAATTGCTGTGTATTTGCCTCTTTCCGGCATAGCAGAGCTTTTTGCAACAAACTTAATTAAAGCAATGATTGCTTTCACAATTTTTACTGCTCTTGCAAATAGCATCACGCCTATTTTTCAAGCTTTTACATCTTCAACAGTTCTCACTGAATCTATGACTAAGTGGCTTGAAAGAGCTGCAAAAGTAATTATTTGGGTAGTGGGAATAGGAATAATATTTGACATATTTGGTGTTCAAATTGGGCCATTAGTAGCAGGCCTGGGATTATTTTCAGTGGCTGTGGCCTTAGGTGCTCAAGATTTCTTTAAAAATCTTATTTCTGGGTTACTTATTATTGGTGAAAATAGATTTCAACCGGGAGATAGAATTGAGGTCCCGGGTCATCTTCATGGAATTGTTGAGGACATAGGTTTTAGATCAACCCTAATTAGGATGTTTGATACTGCTCCTATGCTTGTGCCAAACAAGGACCTCTCTGATGTTAGTGTTATCAATCATGGCAATATGATTTATAGAAGAATTAGTTGGTCGGTTAATCTTACTTATTCAACAACTCAAGAACAACTTTTGAGTATTTGTAACCAAATTACAGCCTACATTGCTTCTAACGAACAATTTATTGAAAATCCAAACCAGGAATCTTTTGCAAGAACTGATGAACTCGGATCAAGCTCAATTGATTTAAGGATATTGTGTTACTCAAATCCTGTTAGTTTTACTGATTTCTCAAAAATTAAACAAAATCTTATATTTGAAATTATTAAAATTGTTAGGAGCAATGGTTCTGAGTTTGCTTATCCATCTCGATCAATCTACATTGAAAATAGCGAAGATCTAGATCCAAGCAAATACTTAGCCAAGGGTCTATCTGAAAAAATTTCTAATGAATCAAATCCACAGCAAGGCGAAGACTAACAATATAGCTTAACCAATAAATAACTTTAATGTCTGAGCAAGGAATTTTAATTGCGACTTTAATTGTTCTAATGGGTTTGCTCATATGGGGCAAATGGCGATATGACGGAGTAACACTCGTATGCTTAGCCACACTAGTTTTATTCGGTGTTGTGCCTGTGGAAAGTGCATTTTCAGGATTTGGACATCCTGCTGTTGTAACTGTGGCTCTTGTGCTTCTAATAAGCAGAGGCTTGCAAGAAGCTGGGATGGTTAGTTTGGCAGGAAACTTGATGTCTCGTCTGACTCTCTCAGAAAATCAATACATGATAATGATAATGATTGTGGCTGCATTTTTATCTTCATTTATGAATAATATTGGGGCTATGGCTTTATTACTTCCAATAACTTTGTCTTTGTGTCAAAAAATGGAATGGAATCCCTCAAAATTTCTAATGCCGTTAGCTTTTGCCAGTATTCTTGGTGGCATGAACACCGTGATAGGTACTCCTCCAAATATTATCATTGCTCAGTACCGGCAAGAATATACAGGAGTTGCTTTTAATTTTTTTGACTACTCATTCGTTGGACTTGCCGTAAGCATCCTTGGTGTTTTATTTATTGCATTGATTGGCTTTAGGTTTGTAAAGGTTCGTAAAAATGACAATGAGACAACAAGACTGATAGATTTAAAAAACTATCTTTTTGAGGTAACTGTTAAAGAGAACAGTAAAGCAATCGGAATGAGACTTTCAGAAATTAAAAAAATTTCTGGCCCTGAAACTGAAGTCTTAGGCGTCGTAAATGAAACTGGAGGTGTTTCAAGAGTTTCAATGGGTAAAAAAATTCAACCTGGTCAAATCTTAGTTATTAAAACTTCTCCAGATTATATTTCCTCTATTCAAGAGTCTCTTGGGTTTGAAATTTCGGATGATTTGGTTACGGTTAAAGAATCTGACTTGGCAGAAATTGAGGTCATGGTTACTGCAGGATCTAGGCTTGTGGGCAGAAAACATGAATTTCTTAAAAGGCTTGCTTCAGAAGATCTTGCATTGTTGGGGTTGTGGCGCCAAGGTGCAAAATTTAGAACCAGACTTGCTAGAGAAGCATTTAAGATTGGAGATGTTTTATTGCTAGGTGTGAGAACCATTGACGATGAAGGAGTTAAGGAAAGAATTAAGCATCTA
>Ga0255762_10000632_pt1 | contig 31350 bp, 19 predicted proteins | sample 101ome_16_FD_179962 | JGI IMG/M metagenome (GOLD analysis project Ga0255762, IMG submission 179962) | Coastal salt marsh microbial communities from the Groves Creek Marsh, Skidaway Island, Georgia - 101401AT metaG (version 2) | ecosystem: Environmental > Aquatic > Marine > Intertidal zone >...
GGAGGTCAGACAGAATCGTCTCTTCCAATTTTTCAATAAACTCAGGTTGATCGATGACGCTCAGCGTAGGCTCGACGACGACGCACGGAAATGGAAGACGTTCAACATCTTCGCGTGGTACGTCTCGGCCCAAAATTAAACCTCTCGCCACGTGCCTGGCGTCATCAGTCGTCGCAATTTGAATCGCCGCGTGCATCTCCTCCACCTTTGACTTTGGTCCACACAGGACAAAGGGCGATGCGAAGACGTCGAGGCAATTTGTTTTGGCTTCGAGTACCCACTTTGGCTGAAATATGTGTACACTCGCGCCGGGCAAACGGGCGGCGAGAAACTTTGCGTGCATGTCCCGAGCGAGGTGATCGTCACTTGCACTGATGATGACGTTATACTTGTGCGCTGACGGATCGAGCGAGCGAACCGTCGGCCACGTCTCCATCGTACGCATCGACGACCAAAGAATCGCGTCGTAAAACGGCCTGCACCACGCAGCGCCCGTAAATACCTCCTTTGGGTATTCCAGAGGTGGCTTCTTGATCTCCTGAAACCCTGTGGAGTTTGAAACATCGTCGTGCCAACCGCGGAACTTTTCCCAAGACGCTAGCTCTCTCGCCTCCCACGCGAGCATTGACTTTTCAAATTTGACGTCAACCAAATTGCAGATGCGTCGCAACGTCTCTTCGGGATGCTTCATCAAATCAGAGTCGGCATCGAGCGCTTCGTACTCGGCACCGATCGCGTGCAGACGGTCGAGTATCATAAAACACTCTCTGAATCCAGCCTCGGAAACGTCAAAGTAGGAGCTTGGCTCATCACCTTCGACGGAGACCCTGTAAAACGACTTGAGCGTCTTGAGCGGATCCCTCACGAGGACGACGTGTCTGAAACGCAACAACCACTCGTCGGTGATTTTTTCTTGATCGAAATAACAAGAGAGCTCCTTGGCAACCAAAAACGGTTTACTCTGCGCTGAAAAGTCCGTCGCGAGCACCTCGAGCGCCGTCTTGTAGCTCACGCCGCAGCTCGCCTGCACGCCTTGTGCGTCCTGCCCGTCGATAATCTTCTGATAATTATGCGGACTCCGTTCCATCAAAAACGGCTCCGTAAGCAACTCGTGCATCGTCATCGCTTGGGAATGTTTCGACAACGATCGCTCCAGCGCCGTGGATCGCGAACGCGGCGGCGCCCAAATCAACAACCGTTGTTTAGACAAACTCTTCGCCTGCGGCGACGTCTCTCCGCTCGTCGGATACCCCGCTTCCACCCATGCCCGCATCCCACCCTCCATAACCATCACTTTCGCCTCCATCCGTTCCGAAAACGCCCTTTTCGCCTCTTCGCGAAGCTCTGAGCCTTCATCGACGAGCACCACCGGTCGACCGACGTCCACGCCGCACTTATCCAACGCGACAGACTCTGTCGAAGACTTCCCAAACGACACCACCGTCGCCCCGGGAACGCGTCGAAGCGCCGACCCACGACAATCGACCACCTGCGCCCGTTGCGTCACGAGGTTTTCGTACACGTACCGCACGTCGACGTGCGTCATCAGTGCGGCATCGACGTCATCGTCGGATTCCAACGATAAGATTTGGTCGTTGCAGTCACGAATCGAGAGCTCCCGTCGCTCGGACCGGACCCCGCGGCGTTCTTCCGCGCGCGCGTCGAGCATCGGACGTAAAAATTTCTCAGCGCGCGATTCCGTCGTCGTCACGCCCGTCGCGCGGTCGCGCGCGGCGTCGGTTCGGTTCGGTCGCGCGCCGAGCTGTGTCGCGTAACGAACACTGCCCCGCCCGCACTCGCCGTCCCGTCGCATGCCGATCGCTGACGCCGACGCCGACGCGAGAGCGACGATCGAACGCGTCGCGCGGGCGTTGAGGGATTCCCCGAACTCAATCCTCGCGCGCGCCGTTGCCGCCGTGGACGCCGACGCGACCGTCGTCGAGGGCGCGGACGAAGAGGCGCTCAAACGCGCGCTGCGAGAAGCGCGTCGACGCGCGCTCGACGACGCCGCGGCGGGGGATCGCGCAGCGCGCGACGCGCGAAACGCGCGGGTTGAGCGGGAGAACCCACCCGAGGCGTGTCCGACGGTGCGGTGTCCGAGGTGTGCGAGGGAGTTGGCGTCGAAGAGGTTTGCGTGGCACTTGGAGCGGTGTTTGAGAGCGTCGTCGAACGAAGGGACGACAGCGACGACGCAGGTACCGGCGAGTGTGCCGACGGGTGGGACGTGAGTGATGAAGGGGAAGAATCCAAATTCGCAAGGGCTCAAGTGGCAGGCGCGGTGTAAACGTAGGGCGAAGAAGGAGACGGGGGAACGCGTCGCGTGGGGCGAAGAAGAAGAAGAAGCGGTGAAAGAGGAGAAGAAGCCCAAAAAAGAGTCTTTCGTCGACGATCCGTTGGCGGTGGAGAAACACTTGAAGACGAAAAAGTCGAAAAAGAAGAGAAAGAATGAGTCTTGGCGGGTGGAAACGAGCAATGGGCGAGAACCGGTGATGGGGATGAAGAAGAAGAAGCAACAACAACAACAATCGTCGATTTCGACGCCAAAGTACGCTTCGGGAAATCCATTCGCCGTGTTGGCGGCGAAGAAACGCGGTTAAGTTAAAAGAGCGCGTATCTGTGTTTTTTGTGTATATTATTTACCAGCAAATGCGAGAAAATTACGTTTCTAACCGCTCGTGCGCGGAGATCTGGGCTCGGAAGAGACGCTGCGAATGGAGAGGTTCGCCGGCGAGTCTCCTCGAAGAGAGAGGCGACGCCTGCTCGGCGATACGGATTCACGATCGGACGCGAAAGGTGAATTTGCCGCACTCGAATTCGCCGGTCTTGATCTGCGGTTCGCAAACGCGTCCCTAGCGTTGCCAAACGGGGTAAAATTCGCACCCGAACGCGTCGGCGACGCCAACCCGTGATGCCCGTGATAATACCCGTCGTCGGAAAACTCAGAATCGCTCACCGTCCCACCCAACGACCGCACCTGTCGCTCCAACGCCCGATTCCGACTCATCAGCATTTTCAACTGTCCTTGCAGCATGTTGACGATGTGTTCCTCCTCGTTTTCCATTTCGTTTTCAATCTTCACCTTTTCTAACTTGAGCCTCGTCGCCTCGTCCTTCTCCTTTGCCAAGTCTCCTCGCAACCGGTCCCGTTCCCTCGTCACCGTCTGTCTCTCCCGTCCCAAACTCTCCAACACCGTCGTCAACTTGTTCACCATGCACTCTTGCTCTCGCTCCAACGCGTTTTCCAACGCAACTTTTTCTCCTTGCAACGTCGCCAATCGAGCCTCCAGAGCATCTGTCAACGTAGACGCAACCCCACCGTCCGTCGTTCCCGTCGTCCGTCCACCGCTCCGCTCGAGCTCCATCTTTTCATGCGTCACCTTTTCCAACTTTTTATTCAACGCGCTCACCAAAAACTCCTCCTCCGCCTCGACGCTCTGCGCAAACTTTTCCGCGCTCAGTCGCACGCGTCGCAATTCTTCTTCACACGCGTGACGCAGCGCGCGTTCGTGCGTCAACGCCTTTGACAGCGCGTCGACGTCGGAACACCCGCGCGGGGTGGATGGGGCGGAGGACATAATTTTCACGCGGGCGACGCGCGCGTCGCGGGGTCGGGTCGGCCGTCGCGCGGGCGTGTGCGGCGGAATCGTCGTTTGGATTGGAACGGAAAACGCGTGCGTCGTCGCTAACAGTTGGTTGGATGGATTTTTTGCACTTTTTCAAGCGACGACTTCCTCGAAAGGTGCCGGGACTCCGCCTCGATGCGAATCTGACGTCGTTTCGCCGCTCGCCTTGAAGGGGGGCTCGCGTTGACTCGTTCGCACGCGCCTACGCGGGGAAGCCCGCGCTCCGCGCGATCGCAAGCGAAGCGATACCAACAGTCCACCTGAAACTGACGGTCGTTACATTTATTGTTTGAACGAACGGAAACGGACAGGGAGCGGTCTGACGCTCGTCGCGTGGATGCTGCGACGTCAATGAAAATGAATCATTCGAATGGTATTTAATGCGGGGTGAAATCCTTGTACTTTGGGTTCGGGGTGCGATGTCGAAGGGCGACGGACGACCAGTCGACGTCTACGGATGGGGCGAGAAACCGAAGCGCCGAAGCGAAATCTCGACCGTCAGGACCGACGGAACCGTGGCGAACGACGGCCCAGAAGACTCGCGGGGAGGCGACAGCCATGGCGGCTGGGGCGAGGTTTTCTCGGGCGGTGGATTTGTCGGCGGCGACGACGGCGATGATGAAGGGGAGCATGGCGGGCGGGATGTCCTGGACGCAATCGGAGCGTTCCGTGGCGGACACCTTGCCTGCGGCGACGTCTGGAGCGGAGTACTTGACGACGAGACGGCCGTCCGGGAGGTTGGAAAAAGAGCAAGCGCCGGAGAGCGCGGCGGAAACCTTGGCGTTGCCCTCGTTTTCTTTGGCTCGTTCGTCGATGATTGCCTTGAAGGCGTCCTGGAGCGAACGTACGGTTGGATCATTGGCATACTTTCCGCCAGAAACGCCCTCAGCAGCGCGCAGAAGATCGATCGACATCGCACCAGCGGTGTTTTGACCACCATTCATTCCGCCTTCCTCGGCGTCGGGATCTTGGAGCATCATCGCCGTGCTCGTCTCGGCATCCTTGAGAACGCTGGAGAGACGCTTTGTCACGCGAGCGTTGAGAACGTTGATGTCAACAACGCGATGTTTCTTTGGCGCCGCTTCTCCGGCGCGGCACGGCCCCGGGAGTCGAGACGAGGGTAGATCAATCGTCACATTCTGCGTCGGCAGGGCTTCCGGCGCGTCTGCCTGGCGCATGTCCGTCGCGAGCGCGTCACGCACGTTTATCAAATCGTTCTCCCGAATGCCGAGTAAAGAAATTGGTGTCGACGCGTCTCTCTCCGTCAGCGCGCGAGGAGGAAATCCACACATTACGACGAAACCATCTAATGTCGACGCGATTCGCGCCGCGATGTGCGAACGCATCTCCTCTACGGTTGTCGCACCGCCATTTGGAAGCGTCAAATCTTTGACCGCGCCGTGATCCGTCGGATCGCGTACGCGAAGGATCCAATAACCAGATAATTGCTGGTTCTCTCCGCTCACCGCTTCGATAGCGGCGACTTCCTCTTCTCTATCGTTCTCACTTTTGACGTACATCTCCATCTTGCTCGCTTGAATGGCGTCTTGCATCCACTGCGCCTCTTCTTCCTCGTACTTTTTGTATGACGAACCGAGGACTCGTCCGCCGCTTTTTTTGTCGCTCTTCTTGAGACGTTCGAAATGCTCGCGCACCTGCTGCGCCTTTTTCGCGGCGGCTTCATCTGACCGTTTGGACGAAACGAGTGCGAGTCGCTCGAGCACGCGCCTTCTTGAAAGCGATTCGGCAGCCATGGTAGGTGCGACGTCCACTTCGTTTCCGTCGTCATCGACGCTTTCATCCTTTGGTTTGGGATTGCTGAGCAGTTCAGTCTGAACATCAAGCAACGTTTCCTCCGCCGTGCCGCGCATGGCAAATACTTCTACGTGCACAGTGTCCATTTGGCCCATGCGATGCGCGCGAGAGACCACTTGCTCCTCGAGTGACATGTTGGAAAGCGGTTCCATGAGGAAGACGTACGTGACAAAGGAGAGATCCAAGCCTTCCGCAGCGGCGCGATCGAGGAGCAATACGGCGACGTCTGGGTCCTTTTTAAACCTCTTGAGCGCCTCCTCCTTATCGTGTCTACTCTGATGCAGACGCGCAAAATTCTCAAAGGGAACTCTCGCGCCGGTCAGCGCGAGATCGATGGCGTTGAGATGCGTGCGAAAGTTGCTGTAAACGATGCACTTTTTCGGCGGTGGTGCCGTCGGGTTGTGATCCCTCGGCTTGATGGGCGCCTGGGCGACGATTCGGTTCCTCCGGCGGCCGTTCATCGTCTCATGTTGCGGTATCGCGAGCGTGATTTCCCCGTTCCAACCGGGCGTCTGTTCAGAAACACCGGCGGCTTCGCGAGCGAAGAATGCGTCTCGCTCGTTTTGCACGCTAACGAGCTCTTCATCCGCTGCCGCGCCAATCTTTCTCAACACCTCAAGTAGGTGATCAACCTTGGAACTTTCGCCTTGCTTGACGAGAGCGTTCCCCTCGGTTACCTTCCACGCGTGCTGAATGTAAGAAGGTTGGAGCTCGATCAAATCCTGCGGCACTTCCTGCGCCGGACACGGATTGTCTGCGCGCTTTGTCGCGGCTTGCATTTTGTAACTCAAGCCGCACACCGGACATCCTCGCGGCGATGGAGAGACTCCCGGAGGTAATTCGCGTCGCGGCTCACCTTCGTGCGTGTCTTTACTCTCTTCCAACTTTTCACCCTTGCGTCGTCCCTTCAATACACACGCGCAACACAAGAGGTGCGCACAAGGAGTCACGAGCGGGAGCACCGCTTCGTGAAGACACAAATCGCACGTACCCTTGCATTGCATCAACATCGGAGAAACGCGACGGACGCGCGACTTGCGCTCCTCTTCCCCAAAACCTCGCTCTCTCAACATTGTGTGAAGGTCTCGAATAGTCTCGTCGAACTCGTCCGCGTCGAACGTGGTTGGCATTTTGCCGACGACGCACGCCGCTTCTCGAAGATTGTTGACGGCGGCGGTCGCCTCTCGAACATTTTTGCTATTCATGAGCGACTCGTCGTGGTTAGGGTCTCCCCAATCCGCCAATAGCAGAGAACGCTTCACGTGACTCACCAAGTCGTTGTAAGACTCGGCGTGCACATCGCTAAAGCCGAGCAAGGTCGTCGTGCGCTTCAACGGCGGGAGCGAAATGTGAGACTTGCATGTGCGCACCATGCAGCGCTTCAAAACGTCTCCGAGCCGAACCACAGCCTCCGCCTGCGCCGTGCGATTACGCCCTTCGAGTGGACGCTGTACTGCAGTGGTCCAAAGTATCGCGCTCGTCCCATATGGGGGCTGGCGTAAGAATCCAAGTAATGGTTGTAAATGCGCCGTGCCCGCTCCCTTCAGAGTGGTCGGCGTCGGGGTGCCCGTCATGAGCCATCTCGAGTGCGCCTTGAGGGCGCAAGCCACCGAGAGCTTGGCGGTCAGCGATAACGACGCACCGAGTTGGTGCCCTTCGTCCAAAATAACGCGCTGCCACATGACACGCAAAATGGGCGTGTCCATCTTTGAAAACTCGGTGGAGAGCCTGTTGATGGGCATGATGACGACGTCGAAATTATTCGCCAATTCCTTCGACTCGACGTCGGACAAGTCGTGCAAGTACGTCGGTCTAATCTTTTTGCTATTCTCTAGAAGTTCCAGTTCCGATTCGTCACCGTCAGGCTTTGGCGCGCGATCGAGCACGGCGACTCTGGGAAGACAACGCAACGCTTCGCCCGTGCAAAATGAAATTTGCTGCAACCAATGCTCGATGAGCACGCTCGGAATGATGATGAGCGTCGCGCTTGACAGCCACACACGAGTTGGCTCGCTATCGGTCGTACGATTGTCGACGACTCGAATTGCGTCGTGTAACGCCTGCCTATCTAGAATAAGATCCTCCGCCGCCTGTCCTGGCGGGCCGTATGGAGCGGCGTTTTCCACCTTGCCCATGCCGGAATACTTGACTAAACCTAAAGCCTCAAAGAGAGGTGGTTGATCTGAGTTGCGACGAAACGGGGGCATCGATAGCGGCATCGCGTGAGATACCTCGATGGTGTTCTCTAAAATGTAGTCGACGACGTCGCACGTCGCCGCCCGGCCAATGTACATCACGCAGTTGCGCAATACCATTTCGAAATGCGACGTGTTGCGAGCTAATCTCGCTGAATCTTCTCTCAATCCACTACGTGCGATGAAACCTATCGGGGCTGCGTTCGATGGACACTCCAAACGCGCCCGCCAGTCGGGATTCTCCACCGTCGCGGCGGCGAGCGCTTCATACGCTTGCTTTTCTTCTAATTTGGACCGCTTCGACGCGCTGTTCGCTATGCCATACAAGCCATTCTTACATACCGCCGCGAAGTAACCGACGGGAGTGTTACCGGCCGAGCGCTTGCTGCGACGCAAGCCTGATGAACCACCTCTAGACGAGCTCCCGGGCGCGACGCTTCCATTCGGTACGACGGCTTTAGAAGGCGTTGTCGCGGACGAGTCTGACTGCAATGTCGGCACTACTGACGCGTACCCCATCTCACCGCTCGAGTTTGTCTCTTCGTAACACCAATAATCCCCCATCTTGCGAGCGGTGTGCCCGAGCGGGGGTGATGGCCGCCAACCGCGCCGAGCGAGCACGAGCGCCAAAGCAGTGACGGTCTTCCCCAATCCTGGCTCATCGCACAACATTCCACCCTGCGAATCCTGATACACCTCTGGGTGCGTGTCGCTCAGCTCCCCCTTAAGCGTGTTAAACCACAGCGTGTGGCCCTCTTCACAATCTATGCGCTTCCACAGCGGGTCCGGAACCGGAGCGAGCGTCGCGCGTTCTCTCCTGCGCATCCAACCCAACGCAGCGCGTTGGTGCGGATGTAGCGTCAACGCGAGTTCCGGCGACGTCTCATCCACGCGCGAACGGAACCCTCGACAAGTCGCCGCAAGCGTGCACGCGCACTTGACGTCGAGAAATCCCAAAATGCGCACGACAATATCCTCTGGAAGATCCCCAGCGCAGAGATATCCCGGTGTCGCCGGCTTTATTGGTTCGTGACGTCTTCGCATCTCCGGTCGTAATTCATCCAAAGCCGCGCTCAGCGTTGCCTTGCGATCACCGACGTGCACCTTACACCCGAGAACGCCGCAAAAACCCGCCTCGTCATCCATCCAAGACCCTGTTTCGGAGTCTTCATCCGCCCAACGTTTTCGCGACGAAAGATGAGAAAGCACCGCAACGCGTTCCGCCTTTGATATCCCACCCGGAATCTTCCCAGACGTCCCCGGCACGCACGCCTCAAATAAACACACCAACCATACCCTCTCCTCTTTGCCCTCTTCGGCCGCATCTTCCGACCTCGCGCCTCCTTCGCCTTTGTCACGTCTCGTCGCGAGCACCTCCACTCGACCAAACTCCCGACCGAACGCCGCGACACCGCTCGCGAACCGCCCTCGTGCCGTCGCGACGAACGTCACCACATCGCCATTCGTCGCCTCTGCGACGCAATCGAAGCATCGCGTCGTCGCGACGCCACCGTTCGCGTCATCCAAGCGTCGCACCGACTCGTGCGCGCTTCTTCGTTTCTCAACGAGCCGAAGCGTCGCACCGACGTCGATCGACGCGACGCACGCATCCGTCGACGCGAGTTCGAACGCCGCGCATCCGAGCGTCGACGTCCCGGCGTCTCCTCGCGCCATGCGACCGACTGTCCGGCCCGAACGACGACGGACAGTCTGTGTCGCGCAGAGCGAGGTGAAAAACCGTTTTCACTCGAAAGCGCTCGATCGTCGTCATTCGTCACACGTGCGCGGGCGCGGGTCGGCGCCCACCGACGCGCGATTCGACGAACCGAAACAACGTTCTCGATGGCGGCGACTCGACGATCGAGCGTGAAAACGACGCGCGATGACGGCGCCGGCGGCGCGAGCAATGTCGGGAAACCACCGAGTGGTCGAACGACGAAACGCACGCCGACGGGGGCGCCTGCGACGTCCATCGCGCCCGCGGGCGTCGAACTTCGACCAAAGTTGACATCCGTGCGCGTGTCGTCGGAGGATTTGGTGCACTATGTGAATAATTTCGGGCGACACGACGCGTACGCCGGTGGCGAACAGGTGCGCGCGCGCGCGAGTCAGAGTCAACGCGGGTTCGCATCGACTTTTCTAGACGGACAGAAGACTGACCCATCCATCGCATTTCGTTCGGAACGCGCCGTCGCCCGCGCGTTTCGTTCGTCTTCTTTTCAAATTATCTCGCAGATCCGACCGCTGATGCGTGGATGGGTACACTTTACATCCATACTCGTCGCGCTGACTGGACGCGCGCTCGGCTACCACGAATCGCTCCCCGAACGCGCGACGCTCTTCATTCAGTGTACGCTTCTCACCTACTTGTTCTCCGTCACCCTACACATGGTTCCGTGGAAAACCGCGCTCGGGTACGACGTCTCGCTCGCCCTCGATTTCATAGGCATATCCTGGGGGTTCACCTCGCACAGTATTCTCTGGACGGGTGGCGTGCACGGGGTCTCGCAAATCGGCGCCGTGGCAACGTTTGCCTGCATGTGTCTCATGCAAATTGCCGCGTTCACCTCTAAAGAAAAGCGCGTGCTACATTTTATGCGTCGTCGGAGGTTGACTTTGATATTATTAAACATTATTTTCCTCGCCGTGGTGGAAACGAGGGCGATTCGCGACGTGCGTTGGATGCTCGCGATTCAGTTTTTATCCAAAATCGTATCGCCGGCGTACTTTATGCTTTGCACCCGATTCGATGCGAAACGGAAGAGTAGGTTTGAGATTCAGGGCGTGTGGGGTCCGCACGAGACTTGGCACGTGCTCATTCTCATCGTGCATCTCATGCAGTTGTACGTCGTCGTGCAACAGGAGAATGGGTTGATGTAAACGGGAAGGAGAAAGGTTGTTGGTTTTGTAACAGACTTGGCGTTAGCGAGATTGATTGGTTGATTGTTCCTCACTCGTTCCCACGCGACGACGAATTCAGACTAAACAAGCGAACGAACGAACGAATACACGTACCATCATGAGCGAAGTTCGTGAGATGTACGAGACGCACCGCGCGCAGAGAGAGACGGCGAGACGCGAGGCGGGTACGTTTTGACTGACTGAGTTTTTGCGATCGAATTTCGGTTTTGTTTCGTTTCGTGAACGACGACTGACGATGGACAACGCACGCGCGCGCACATAGATGCGGTGCGACGGGACGCGATCGTGGCGGTGTCGTCGCTGACGGAATCGTTGACGGGAACGGTGAACGCGGGCGTGCAAGAGGTGTTTGAAAACCAAAAGCAAGTGGAGGATGCGGCGCGCGAGTTGAGCGAGACGTCGGTGGCGTTTAAGAATCGAGCGCGGGCGTGGGCGAACGCGTTGGAGGAATTTGATGATGAGTTGAAGAATATCGGGGATTTTGAGAATTGGGTCAAGGCGATGGAACACGATTTGTCGACGCTGGCAGCGGCTTTGGAGGAAAAAGTTACGGCGGGAGCGGCCAAGGCAAAGAGCTAATTGAAAAGTCTTAGAGTGTAATCTAATGTACGTATTAGGAAGGGGTTTCGATTCGTGTGACAACGACGATGAGTTCATCATTCTAACGCGCGCTAAGTGGTCGTCGCTTCAGTGTACACGCGTTTCTTTTCAATCCGAAGAGCGCATTTCGACGTCTTTGGAGATTTCTCTAGCGTCGTCTGCTTCATTTAGGCAATCGAAGAGCGCGCTCTTGATAGCTTGCGTCGTGAAACCTTTCGTCTGTTCCATCGCTATGGCGATCGCGTCTCTCGTCAAGGCTTCCAACGGAGAGTCATCGCTCCCGCCGCTTCTTTTCATTGCCTTTTCGGCGTTTACAATCTTCCCCTCCATGTCGGCAATCTGTCCGGCGAGCGTGTGCTTGTTGTTTCGAAGCGGTGACGCGCTGAGCGTGTTCACCCAGTACTGCTTCTTCAACAAATCCAAGTTTCGCGCGTCGAGCGAGCTCTTGAAAAAGCTCACGCTCAACGAGTAGTACTTGTTTGTGTGCACGCCGAAATCCTCAATTTTATTCAACGGTATGCGCTGATGCTTCGACGTCGACGTTTCCTCGGGCGGCGTGTACCCCTCCGGAAACGTCCTAAACGCCCCAATCTCCACCTTACCGGTCGCTGCGGTCCGCGTCGGATCTATAACGATTGCCAAGAATGGTTCCGCGTACCTCTGATTCAACATTTGCGTATTCACGTCTATGCCCGACATCCAGCACCCGTACCCAGGATGCGAGTGATACCACCCCACAACATTCTCGTGCCGTCCAACCTCCTTGCACGTCTGCGCGTAATCTACCATGTACTCGTACGCCTCTGCCTGCGCGTTCACTCGCGTCTCCGTGCCTTCAACGGGTAATTCAAACACGTCCGTGACGACAAACATGTCCTCGCGAACGTAGCCCTGCAACATGCCCATGACTTCGATTTCCCCACCGCGTCGACAGTGTGCGTTCATCTTCATCAACGCCAGCGCCGATACTTTCACCCTGTGTGCACATACGATTCGATCCGATCCGTCAGTCATTCGTCTCGCCGCGCGACGCGTATCGTATCGAGTCGTTTCGCGTCGAGTGAGAATTCGTGTAACGAACCTCTTAAAGTGTTGCGGATTGCGCATCCACGGTTTATCTTCCGCGATGGCGCGCGCGCGCGCGGCGTCGTAGACGTAGAGATCATCCTCTGCGGTCGACGTCTGCGGTCGTGGGGTCGTCTCGTCGACGTCCATCGCGTGCGTCAGGAAGTGTGGACAGTTTCCCGTGAAGAGCTTTTACTTACGGTACGTTTTTGTTACAACAAGTTTGGAGTTAGAATTGACGTCCCGGCGTCGCGCGACGCCGGAAAGAGTGATTGTTTATTTCGAGTATCGTTTTGTTTTTGACTCGTGCAAAAGTTGAACCTGTCCGTTCACGAACGGGCGGGTTCGCCAAAAAAATGTATCCGCGTTTGTTATAGTTGTGCTTCCGTCTGTGGCCTTTGTCGCCTTGTTTATTTACCATCCCCGTCTAAATTCTCGGGAACTTCGTCGAGGCGGAACTCGGAACCAAAACTCCTGGCAAGATCGGCTCCGGAACCCCGGTTGTGATCGTCTGGCCATCCGTATTGCTCGAGAAGACGAAGGGTGACTCCGTTGGTCCATCCAAAGCCGCGTTGCGGCACGTACTCGCCACCCTTGCCGACGCCTTCGCTCTCCAAGCGGACGTCGTACTTTTCGTGCATGAAACCCGTCGCTTGCCAAACTTGATGCGCCGTTCTGATCCACGAGTGGGCGAGCTCTTTGGCGTACTCCTCCTCTTCCGGGGCGTAGATTTGTATAGCCTCGATAATCATGTGCGTGCCCGGAGCCCAAGCGTTTGGGAAATCCCACTGCTGTCCGCTCTCCACGAGAGACGTCGCGATGCCCTTCTCGGTGACGAGCCCGGAGTTTCGGAGCGATTCCACGACTGCGTACGCCTGTTCGCTGTCTCTCTCGATCGCGCCGCACCACATGGGGACGTAATCACTCGTGAAAGGAGACTGAGACGCGGTAACGAGCTCGCCAATGTCTCGCACGACGCCTCGCGGATCTTCGCCGGTGATATACTCGAACGCTCTGTCGCGCCAACGGCTCGTGTCTCCGTCCCACAACACGGCTGCAATGGATCTCTTACGTGCCGCGCTCGCGGTGGAAAACTTTTCGTTGAGATGACTGAGATAGACGCGCTCGGCAAAGAGTTCCTCCGAGTCGCCGAGCGACGCCAGCGCCTCGCGAGCTAATGCGGCGATATCCGTCTCGACGCGAAGCATAAACCCGTTGAGATCCGCCGGGATAATGTTGCAGGTGCGAATCGTCTCCAGCCCACCACCGTCCAAAAACCATCGCGAGCTGAAATCGAACCCGCTCTCGGCACCGCTCGCGAGATGACGGTAAATTTTACGCTTCATCTCCAATTTGGTGACGGCGTCCTCCACGTGTCTCGTCGCTCGCCGCGCCACTTCGACATCCTCGCGATAGCTTTCCGGTCTCGGTCGAGTCGTGTTGGCAAAGTACCTCGACAGCTCGTACGTTTCTCCGTTCTCCGGGTCCTTGACCGTCACCGTGCGCTCGCTTCGGGTGAGATAGGCGTACTCCTCCACGAGCAACGGCAACGCCTGTCTCAACCACGTCACATCCTTGGTCGCTTCGTACACAGTCGTCACGCACGAGCTCAGCAGCGGCGGCTGGGAGCGGTTCAAATAGTACACTCGCGCACCGTTGGGAACGAACCCGTACGTGGTGACGAGATAGAGCAAATTATTCGTGACTCCCAGCGCGGTGCCCACCATTTCGCTCGTGAGCAACCCGAGGACAATCCAATACGTGTCCCAATAATAAGTCTCTCTGAACCGTTCTCCCGGAACGACGGCTGGATACGGCAGACGAATCCGACTCGACGTTGTTCTCGCCACCTCTTCGGCCCCCGCCGCCTCGGCCGCTTCTTCCTCGGCGTAATCATCGGCGTCCAACCTCGCCAACACCTTCCACAGCTCGTGCACGTGCGACGCGAATGCCCGACACGCCTCATTCCTCGCCCCTCGCGCGATCGCCGGATCACTCTTCCAATCCTTCAACTCGGTCGCCCTCGATCGCTCCCTCGGCCCGCTCTCAAAGTGCTCGTTCAAAAACTCCCTCGCCGCCACCGAACACTCCCTCGCCCTCGACTCGCGCAACGCCTCAATCACCCTCCCCGGCGGGCTCCTCGCCCGGGTATCCACGAAATCCTTTGAATCCCTATCCCGCCAAATCTCCGCTCGTTGCACCGCCGCCAATATCGCCGCCGTGAAAAACTGTTGATACGGCGCCGGCGTCGTCGTCTCCTCCTCCGCGTCGTCCTCGGACAAAAAGCGCGACTCGCTCACTCTTCTTTGCCCGTCCCCCGCGAAGCCTTCGCCATCCGTCGACCGCGACCTCGGCATCGACGCCGTCGCCTCCGCGTTCTCCCGGGTATCCATCCGTCCCCGCGTCGTCATCGTTCGTCGCAGTCTCGACGCCGCGCGCACCGTCTCCCGGTGGTCCACCCGCGGCTTCTCTTCCTCGCTGCTTTTTTGCTCCTTTTTCTGTTGCGGTCGACACTCACCGCTCTGTCGTCTATGTCGACGCGCGGCGCGCACGACGACGACGACGCCTCGACGCGTCGTCGTCGCCGTTCCCCCGGGTGGTGTTCCTCCGCGCGTCGTCGTGCTCTTCGTGCGTCGCGCGCGTCGTCCGGGCGGCTCCGCGCGGGGGAATGAGGGGGACAATTGTGACGCTGGCGGGTTTTAACCGTTTTTTTTGTTTTCACTGGTGGTGCATTTACGAGCGTTTCTCGTCCGATTGCGATCGGATCGACGCCGCTTCGGCGCTAGAGCGCCCCGCGGGATTCTTTGACGAAGGAGACGCATCGATCGACGAGGTACGCCTGGACGTTGGGGCCGAACGCGGTGGCGTAGGCGTCTCGCGAGGCGCACCGACCCATGTACCGAGCGACGTTTGGATACCGCGCAAAGGAAACGTCGCTAAAGAATTGCGGAACGTATAAGAGATATGAGGCGACGGCGACGTCGGCGACGCTGAATGTGTCGTCGACGAGGTAGTCGGACGTTGCGAGAATGTCGTCGAGGACGCGAAGACGTTTGTTTTCTCTTCGGGCGCCCGTGTCGACGACGCCTCCGCGCTCGTTTTCGAGAAATAGCACCGGGTCGAGCGTCGCGTTCGCCCAGACGATCCAGGCGTTGTGCGCCGCGCGACGTTCGGGCGTCGCGTACGCCTCACCGCCGTACTTATCCGCCAAGTACCCGAGGACGGCTCCGGATTCGAAGATTGCGACGTCGCCGTCGTCGTCTCGCAGCGCCGGCACCTGCTTAAACGGGTGCGGATTCGACGCGTCCGACGGCGCCGCGTTCGCCACCTCGAGCCCGATTTCCGCGCAAAACCAATTCACGAGCGGCGAGCGCGAGCCTTGCGATCCGTAAATCGTCACCGCGTTCGTTACGACGCCGTCGCCGCGGCGCTCACGCAAACGAAGCTGATGCCGTTGGTGCTTCCACGCGACTCGAGAACCACGTGCCGCCGCCGCCGCCGCCGACGACGACGACGACGCGGGACCGCACCCATTCCTACGCGTCGCGACCGCCGCCGCGATCGTCGACGCAGACGCGAACGCGCTCATCCTCTCCGGACGAACGGACGACGAGTGGCGCGTCAATCGCGAGTCAATCGCGCGTGCAAAAAGTGCACGCGTCGTGACGTCATCTCTTCACTCACGAGCGCGCGTCGGAACGACCGACGGAGACGCGACCGGTTTTCGATACGCGCGCCCGGATACCGACGAACGAATGTCATCGTTCGCGCCCCTCGCGTGTCGAGCGTCCTCGGCGGTGCGCGGTGCGCACCACGTCGCGTCGTCGTCATCGACTTCGGCGGATAAGAAGCGAACGCTCAGTCGCGGTGGCGTTCGAGTGCGCGCGAAGAAGGGCGGGGCGTTTTTGAAAGAGTTCGGCCCGGAACCGACGCCGGAGGAAAAAGCCAAGCAGGCGCAAAAAGAAGAGGACGCCACCGGTGGGTTCCCACCGCTCGTCAAGTCGGACACCGATCCGTTTTCGGTGAACCTGATGGTTAAAAAAGTGGGTCCGTTGAACATGGTTTGGAACGGCGTCGGCACGCTTCAAACCCCGGACGCGGGGGATAAATCCGCGAGCGTAAACCTCGCGCGGGTGTGCCTCGCCCAACGCGCCGAGTTGCTCATCGAAAACTTTGAGCGGTTGTATCCAAAGCTTAAGAATGAACGCGTGGAGTGGGCGTTGCAGCCGTTTGACGACGCGTACGGCGACGCGTTCGATCCGTTCATGTCCCTTCCGGAGGATCAACAAGAGGAGCTCGTGCCGGGGAATTTGCAGTTTTTAAAGAAACCGCGCAAGGTGGCGCCGGGGCAGTAAATACCGCGGGATTTCGCGCGTTATCAATCGCATCAACATCGTCCTCGATCATTGTTCGCGCGCCTTGTAATAGACTCTCTCTCAGCGAAACAGACTCGTTCATTCCACACACGTCGGCGCGGTGGAACCGTCGCGCACGAACCCACCGTCCGAACGAAACGCACGGAAACAATGTTCGCATCGTCGTCGTCGTCGCGCGTCGTCCTCGTCCACGCCCGCGCTCGTCGGGGTCGTCCGACGACGGGCGCGCGCACCAAAAAGGTGGCGGCGGCGCTTTTTCGACACCCTCTCGCCCGCGCGCTCGAAACCGCCGCGACCGGTTCCGCGGACGACCCCGTCGCGGAAACCGCGCCCGGGGAAGACGCGCGCGAGCCCGAGGACGCGTGGACGACGGCGAGACGCGCGGAACTCTCGGCGCTGACGGTGGAGAAGGGGCTGAAACCGCTGTGTAGAGGGTACGGTTTAAAACTCGGTGGGAGCAAAGGGGCTCTGTTGGAACGCGTGTTGGCGCACGAAGTGGCGAACAAGGCGGACATGGCGCCGATGGAGGCGGTGGTGGAGCGCGCGTCGGCGTGGAGGTCGACCCGGATCGTGGCCGTGGACGGAGAGGCGAACGCGGCGGTGGAGAGACGGGCGAAAGCGCAGAGTGAAAGACGGGCGAGCGCCGGCGGCTGGGGTAGAGGCGAGGACGAGGAGGACGAGGAAGGCGATGATAGATACGACGACGCGTGGGGTGCGGAGTGGAATCGAACGGATGATGTCGAAGGATCGATGGCGTATCTTCAGGATATCGAGGCGAGGTACCCAGAACTCGTGCGTGCGGATGCCAAGGTGAGTAAAGATGATTTGGCGAGACGCATCGCAATCGTCGACGGCTTGCGGTCGTTGGCCAAGGAGAAGAAGGGATACGAGGCGGATACTGGGTTGCACCTCGAGGCGATCGCGAGAGCGATCGAACGGGGGTATCGTGACATGCGTGGGAGCGCGTTGAATATTTTGCAAAAGGAGTCGAAGCGGCGGATTGATGTCAGCGTGGATATCGACGTGGCGCGCGGCCGATTCGCCGTGTTGGCGCAAGTCGTCGGGCGCGCGGGGACGGTTGAGCGCGAGTACGACGATACCAAGTTTTTCACGTTTAACATTAGGCGTCAAAATAGAATGCGAACGCTCATTCGGTACTTGTCCGAGGAGATTAAGCAGGGTGTCGCCAGAAAGGCTACGGAGGATTTCGTGGAGAAGATTGGCACGGTTTGCGACGGCAGGTTGCGGTTCCGCTCTGAAACGGGCGCTTGGATGGTGGATATCGACGGCGGCGCCGCGGGCGTCATTCCAGAGAACGAACAGCTTCAGTTGGTGAATGACCAGCCGCTCAAGCAAGGCGATACGGTGACAGCCTACGTGCTCGACGTTGAAAACAACTTGTACACGGGTCGCGAGCGCACCCCCGTGGTGCTCTCCATGACGATTCCCGATCTCGTCGTCGGCATCGTCAAGAGCGTCGTCCCAGAAGTTGCGAGGGGAGACATTGAAATCAAGGCTATTGCCCGCGTCCCCGGTCGTACGACGAAAGTGGCGGTGCAGGTGGCGCCGGGATCGAGCTGTTGGGACGCCATTGAGACATGCGTGGGTCAGGATATGGAGCGACTTCGCGTCATTCGTGAGCGCGCCGGCGGCGAGGTTGTGCACTTTATCAACTGGAGCGATGACCCCGCGGAGGTCATCAAGGCTGCATTGTACCCAGCGGACGTCAAACGCGTCGAGCAAAGCTTCCCAGAAGGTTCAGCCAAGCCAAAGCTCACCGCTTTCGTCACTCCGTACGACATTCGACGCGCCATCGGCGCCGGGGGCGCCAACGTCAAGTTGGCAGCGGCGCTCACGGATTCATTCGTGCTCATCGAGACGCTCGAGGGCGAGAGTCTGGGTGGATTTAACGATGACCTGGACGATCGCTTCGATAACGGCGCGTTCTGGGGCGGCGACGATCGCGATTTCGACGACGTAGACGATTTCGACAGTCAAGACGCGCGGGATTTCACCGACATTCTCAGCGAGGGCAAGTACGGCGAAAAGAAGCAAGGCATCGAACTCGACGAGCTCGGATGGCCGGAACTTCCAGATTTGGACGACTTGACCGGCGCATCGTCCAAACCGCCGACGAAAGAGTTGAAATCGCTGAGCGAGGCGCTCGGCGAGCCATCTGTGGAGGACATTGAAGCCGAAGCCGTCGCTTGGGAGGTCGGACCGGGACGTCCGGGTATCGTCACTTTTGGCGATAATGGTCAAGATGGCATTGTCGGCGAGACTTCCTTCTTCGGTCGAGTGCGAGCGGACGACGACGACCCTTACGCGGATGACGAGTTGATATTTGACTAGCTCTCTCTCTCTCTGCCTCGCGCGCGATGTGTAATAAATTCCTTGGAGCAAAATTCCTCGCTTGAACGACGACATTCTCCCCCTCGCATCGACATGGTCGACGGCGATAAACACGAAAACGACGACGGCAATGATGACGCCACCGTCGTGGTGTACCTCTTCCTCGCGCGGTGCGTCACTTCGCTCGCACTCGCGTCGTATCCAAGCGATTACTCGAGACATTGCATGGACGTCACCGGTAACATTTGTTCGTCTCCACCGACCATGCGACTCCGTCTCTTTAGTACCGTCGTCGTGAGCAGAGCGAAAGACATCATGGATCGCGTCGATGAAGCGGCGACGGCGTACGCGTGGCGGGGATGCGTTGAGATTGTCGTGCCGGCGGCGGGCGAGACGTCTGTGAAATTTGTCAAGTCGTTTCGGGGAGCAACTCATGGAAACGACGACGACGACGCGTGGACGCACGAGCTCGTGACGAGGGACGCAAACGGAACGGAAATGGTGGTACATTGCGTGTACGCCGCGCTAGGCGTCGTGTCCGCGTCGTGTTTGATGCGTCAGTTTGAATGTGCGTCGCGCGCGTGGAGTTCGATGATTTGGCCGATGCGCGTCGGCGAAGCGTCGATTTTCCTCGATGGCGCGCGCGTCTCGTTGTTCGGCGACGCAGAGAGTCGGGTGCGGACTCGGGCGTTATCGAGCATGTGTGTGGTGTCGTCGATGAGGAGATCTTGCGCGGGGATCGGTGATTGGTGCGCCGTGTGTACGTTGACGTTGGAGCCAAAGAGTCAAAGCTCCGAGGAATCCGATGATGACGGATGGGCGCAGGCGTGTGTCAATGGATCGGTTTTGCCTTGGATGGAGCAATTCTTTCTTTTTGAGCGGCTTCTCAACTTTGGCGCGCTCGTAAAGGATCGATTCGCTCTTGAAGATGTATTGCCGGGCATCATGGAGCCGAATGTGGAGCACGTACTTCGATTTACGAATCGCGTTGACGGATGCATCGAAAGCGTGATGCGCCTGAAAAGTCTGACGATTCATTATATGGTCGCCCCAGGGTTGAAAACTCGTCTGAAAGACGGCGCTCCAATCAGAATGCCGCTCGCGGAGTGCGATTCAAAGACGTCGACGCGAGTGAATCCCGTGCCGTCGAACGTTTTGAGTGCGCTCTTCGCCGCTTGCGTGCAGGACGCGCTGCAAATTCTCAAAAGAAGAATGGTACCGACGCTTGGAACACCTCAGGAGCGTCGAACGTTCGAACGCACGCGTGAAATCGGTCGTAAAGTGCTCGCGATCCTATTAATGGATGGCGCGCTCTCGTCAGCAGAGGCGAGCGCGTTCGTCGAGGAGCGCGATGCGAGAGATCCCGAGTGGAGAGTAAAGCTGTTACAAAAGCTATCTAGAATATCCGCACTTCGAGAGAACGACCAAGACGGTGGAGTCGAAGAATTACCCTTCAATCTATAATTGATACACGGCACAAACCACGCAATGCACACTAATGCGACGACGACGCGTCACTACGACGTGGCGTTTGGCCCTGGAAACAACACCTCCTCCGCGAACCTCTTCGCCCATTCCTCGCCGTACCAATTCGCAAACATCGGAATTGCTGGATCGTGTTCCAGCTGCCACGCATCGTGCGCGTCCTGCCCCGCCCTCGCCGATTCTTCCGTGAGAACGCATCGTCGAACGTCTTCCAAAGCCAATCCAAATTTACACGCTCCGTGCATCGCCTCGGCTTCCCGCTCCGCCTCATCCAACCGGTCAAGCCACACGCCCAAGTACGCCCGAACCACCTCGAGCGATATCTCCATAATATCTTCGTCTGGGCACGTCGGTCGAGCGAAGAACATTCCCTGAGAGAAGAACTTTGCATCCTCGTAAAATTTCTTCGACGGTTTCGTCGCTCCAAGCGTGGCATCTGCGCCCTTCAGAGCTCCACCTCGCGCGAAGAGCGCCTCGAGTTTTGGCACGTACGCCTCGGCATACCCGGCATCTCGACACATGGGCTGCAAGTCCACCCCAATCAAAACCTTACGCGCCGCGCCTTTTCCTAGGCTGATTAAATCCACGCCCAACACGGGCGCATCTGGCGAGCTCGGCGCCGGATACGCCGCGCAATTAAAAATCTGCGCCGCATCGCCTCCGTCCACGTACGTCGCGCGAACCCGTCGCAGTCTAAACGATTTCCAAACCTCCGTTGTCGTCGTCACCCCCAACCGCGCGTTTACGCGCGTTTTAAACGCGTCATCCAACGACGTCGCGTCGTCCTCTCGCCTCGGGCCGCACGTGCGTTCGAGCGTTTCAGTCACCAACGCCGCGTGTCGCCGAAACGTCAACAAAGACGGCGGTGACGGCGGCGACAACGACGACGACGAACACGATGTCGATGTCGATGATTCATTCGATCGCTCGGACGACGTCGACGCCACCCTCGACGCGTCTGCTTTCATCCACCTGTTTCTGTTGAAAAGCAGTGGATTTGTCCTTCGTTTCGACGCCGTCGCGCCGTCGAACGGCGTCGGCAATCCACGCGCACGCGCACGCGTCATCGTCGTCGTCGTCATCGACAGCGTCATCCCGATCGCGTCGGGATACCGTCGGTATCGAATCGTTCGCGCGCGATGCAGTGGCGACAAGAGGGCGGTTGGAAAATCCTCGCGTCACACCTCGTCCCGTCGGACCACCGCCCGCGCGCGTTCAAACACGCACACGCACACGACGACGTCCGTCATGCACGTCTTCGCCGCGTCCGTCTCTCGCGTCGCCCCGACGCGCGTCTGCGGGACGCGAACGCGTCGCCAAACCGTGAGCGCACGCTTACGTCAGCATTCGACATCCGCGCGCGCTCGCGCCGATACCGAAACCGATTCCGATTCCGCCGCGCCGATCACGCGTCGCGATGCCGTCGCGCGCACCGCGACCGCCTTCGCCGCCTTCGCCGCCGCGGCGCTCTCGACGACGTCGAACGTCGACGCGGCGTTCGCAAAGGACCTCAAAGAGATGGAGGCTGAAAAAGCTGCGAGAAAAGCCGCGCTTCGCGCCGCCGCGGAAGCCTCCGCCAAGTCTGGACGCGGCGAGGCTGCGTTCGATGACGCCGCGTACGGCGTGAGCGAAGACGCGAGAACGCCGAACGCGCACTCGAGGCAAGAGGAGGGGCTCAAGGAGGCTTTGCGTAACAACGTGTAAATGAACTGAAACTGATTTTTGTCACAACACATCGCGCCGCCGTCGACGTCCTCAACGCGCGACGAATGTCGATAAAATAGCGCGCGCGTCGTGGTTCTAGTCTTTTACGATGAAACGAACGATCGAAGGGACGATTAAACGCGTTGGACGCGCGCGGGCGTTCGCGTCAACATCGTCAACGACCGCTCGAGTGGAACAAGTCGAACTCGCGCTCGCGCGTTCGAAAACGCAGATTCAAGTCACGCGGTCGCAGATCGACGCCGCGCTCGCGCTGCTGTTGGATGAGCAGTGTACGCTGCCGTTCGTGGCGAGGTACCGGAAGGAACGGACGAACGGACTCGATGAGAATGAGCTGCGGGAGATTGAACGGGCGGCCAAGGCGTGCGAAGCGTTGGAAGCGAAACGCGAGTCCGCGCTCGATGCGTTGAAAAGAGCGGATCCGCCACCGTCGCGCGAGGACTTTGAGCGTGTATCGAAAAAGTTGCGGGAGGCGACGACGGTGGAGGCGATAGAGGACTTGATTGGGCCGTATAGGACAAAGACGAGCTCGCGGGCGGACAAAGCGAGAGCGCTCGGATGCGACGGGTTGGCTCGGGAGATTTTAACCGATGGTCCTGGGGGTGTGGAGGCATTGGCGCGTAAATACGTGAATGCGAAGCGAGGTGGAGAGGTTAAGAATGTGGACGAGGCGTTGAACTACGCGCGGGATGTGTTGGCGGACCAAGCGGCGAACGAACCGACGGCGAGAGAGGCGGCGAGACGAACGATTTGGACGAGCGGTCGTTTGTCGTGCGCGCTGACGGCGAACGGGAAAGCGGCGGCGGAGGGTAAGAGCGACGACAAACGAGCGAAGAAGATAGCGGATGCCGTGCGTGATTATTATGATTTTAACGCGCCGTTGCGTCGGGTGAAGCCACACCAGACGCTGGCGATTTTTCGGGCGGAATCGGCCAAGGTGCTTCGGGTGAAGATTGACTTTGATTCCAAATGGGCGGCGTCGGCGGCGATGAAAGCCATGGTTGGGTCTCGTCGTTTGGGCGGAGGACGGTACAACGTCATCAGCGAAGCCGTGGAGGACGGGATGAAGCGCTTGCTCGCGCCGTCCATCGAACGCGAGGCAAAGAGTAAACTCAAAGTGGAAGCGATGGAACGCGCCATTGCCGACTTTGGTGCCAACTTGCGCGCGCTGCTCTTACAACCGCCGCTCACGCCGGCGGCTGTCGTACTTGGGGTAGATCCAGCGTATCGAACTGGCTGCAAACTCGCGGTGGTGGACCCGACGGGTACTTTGCTTGAAACGGGCGTCGTGTATTTGCCGCAACTCGAGTCGAAGTCATCGACAAAGGCATCGGCGAGCGGTGACGCCGCCGACAACCTCAGACAACTGGTGAAAAAGTGGGGCGTGAGCGCCATCGCAATAGGCGACGGTACGGCGAGCCGAGAGACGGAGGCTTTCGTCGCGTCGTCCATGTCTGGAGTCTCCGGCGTGGGCTGGCGGGTGGTTTCCGAAGCCGGCGCCTCTGTGTACAGCGCGTCCGAGCTCGCGGCGAAAGAGCTGCCGAGCATCGACGTCTCGCTGCGCGGTGCCGTTTCTATCGCGCGCAGACTCCAAGACCCTATGGCTGAGTTGGTGAAGATTTCTCCCGAAAACATTGGCATTGGTTTGTACCAACACGACGTCAAGGAGAAGGAATTGGCCGACGAGCTCACCAAGACTGTCGAATCGGCCGTCGCCGTCGTCGGCGCGAATCTCAACACCTCGTCGCAGTCTCTCCTTTCGCGAATCCCAGGTCTTGGTCCGGCGCTCGCGGCGAAGATTGTCCGTCACCGCGACGAGCACGGACAGTTTTCAGACCGCGCGGCGCTCAAAACGGTGTCTGGTGTCGGATCGAAGACGTACGAGCAAATCATCGGATTTCTTCGTGTGCCAAACGCCGCGGACGCGCTCGAACACACGTCGGTACATCCAGAGAGTTATGCAGTCGCCAGAAGATTGCTAAGCCTTCTCTCCGCCGACGCTGCTGAAGTCATCAATCTCGCCGACGCTGAATCGAGCAGAGTCGTTTCGTCGTCGTCGACGTCCATCCAAGCCTTGCAGAAACTCAAGCCAAAGCTTCGAGAGCTAGCCAGCGACGACTCGGCGCTCGCATCCTCCAGCGCACGTCTTGGATGCCACGCCCTCACCCTCAAACACATCGCCGACGAGCTCGCCGCTCCGGGAGACGACGCGCGCGCGCGCCGTTCCGACGCCCATCGCGACAACGTCCTCCGCACGCAAGCGCGCACCATCCAAGCCCTCAAACCCGGCGACACCATCCCCTCCGCCGTCGTCCGCAACGTCGTCCCATTCGGCGTCTTCCTCGACCTCGGCGTCGGTCGCGATGCCCTCTTACACGTCACCCACATGAAGAAAAGACTCGACGGATCTGACGCGAAGACTTTGGGCGGAAACCGAACCGTCGATCCGCACGACGCGTACTCCGTCGGCCAATCCGTCGACGTCGAAGTCCTCTCCGTCGACATCGATCGTCACCGCATCGCCGTCATCCCAGCGCGGAGGTAACAGTCGTCGTTCACCGATCACGGCGAGCGCGCGTGCATTCAGAGCGAGTTCTTTTAGCCATCCTCGACTTGTTGTATTCCTAATGACACAACCACCCGCGCGCAGCCGACGCGAAAACAAGATGAGATGATCTGGAGAGATTGTGATTGCCCAAACCGCACACCCCGACGCGCCACCAGCCATGCGACGCCGCGCACCGCCCCTCGTCGTCCTCGCGACGACGATCGCGACGCTACTGCTGCGCACCGTCGCCTCCGCGGCGGTGATCGGGATCGATTACGGCGGGGAGTACCTCAAAGTCTCCCTCGTCGCCCCGGGTCGAGTTCCGATTTCGATCGCGTTGAACGAAGTTTCGAAACGGAAAACCACCGCCGCGGTTTCGTTTTACGACGGCGAACGCGCGGTCGGGGAAGCGGCGAATGATTTACACCCGCGAGCGCCGGAATTGGTGGTGACGCGGGCGAGAGATGCGCTGGGGAACGACGGGAAGGCGACGGATGGGTTTTGGAGTGAAACGCGCGTCGGGAGTAAACTGGCGTACGAAACGACCGGGGATTCGACGCGAGATGGACACCCGGTGGTGATCAAGTTAAAAAAAGGAAACGAAGCGTATAAAGCGGAAGAAATGGTGGCGATGCTGCTCGAGTACGCGATGAAGATTGGAACGGATGCGGGCAAGGGGAAGATTCGCGACGCGGTGATCGCGACGCCGGCGTATTGGAGCCAAAGCCAAAGAAGAGCGTTGAGAGACGCGGCTGAGATTGCTGGGTTGAACGTTTTGGCGATGAAGAGCGATTTGTCGTGCGCGGCTTTGCAGTGGGGGATCGATAAGGAGTTTACAGAGCCAAAGTGGATGATTTTGGTGGATGTCGGACACACGAGCAGCGGCGCGGCGCTCGTGCGATACTCATCCTTTGCGGATAAAGCTGCCAAGAAGAAGCAATACGGACAGTTTGAAATCAAAGCTTTGAAGTGGGACGAGAGCGTGGGCGGCGATACGCTCGACATGCTCGTTATGGATCACTTTATGGCGGAGTTTAAGGAAAAGCACGGGACGGATTTGACAAAGATTCCGCGCGCCGTCGGAAAGATGCGCAAGCAAGTTCGGAAGACTAAAGAAATTTTGTCAGCCAACCGGGAAGCGCCCTTCAGCGTCGAGTCTCTGCACAACGACATCGATCTTCGCTCGAAAATCACTCGCGATGAGTTTAACGCGCTCGCTGGGGATGTTTTCGAGCGCATGACGGCGCCGTTGCGCGACATTGTCGCCGCGTTGGGCGAGTACAACGTCACCCTGGATGAGATTGAAGCCATCGAAGTCATCGGTGGTTCCAGTCGCGTGCCGGGCGTCAAGGATGCCATCACCGCTGCGATCAACGGTCGCAAGTTTGACGTGCATCTGGACGCGGACGAGGCTGTCGCCATGGGAGCTGGTCTTTACGCGGCGAACATGTCGACGACGTTTCGCATGCGCAAGTTTGGCGCTGCCGACGCCGCGTCTCACGGGATGACGTACGAGGTCACCCCTGCGGACGAATTCACGTCTTCCGAACCAACAGTCTTGGTGCCAGCCTTTAAAAAAGTGCCGCACCATCGCATGGTTTCTCTTCGCAACCGCACCGAGGATGTCAAGATGACCGTGAAGCTCGACGTCTCAGACGGCGTCCGTTTGCCGCCCGGCGCGACGTCGGACCAAGTCATGACCATCGAAATCACCAAGGTGAAGGAAGCCATGGCCAAGTACAACGACACCGTGGGTAAGCTCAACATTCACTTCGATTACGACGCGCACGGTATTCTCGACGTTGAAAAGGCAGAGTACGCGGTTGAGATTATCGACTACGTGCCGATCAAGGCCAAGCCAAAAAAGATCACAAAGCCGAAGAACGAGACGGACGACGGCAACTCCACCGACGGCAACTCCACCGACGCTCAGGGCGACGGCGACGACGAGGAAGCGACGACCAAGCCGACTGCGGACGCCGCCGCTGCCGACGATCAAACCGCCAAGTCGGCTGATGCCGAAAAGCCGACGGAAGACAAGGAAGAAGAGGCGGCGGAGGAAGTTGAAGAAGAACCAAAGATGCGCGAGCGCCGCCGCGTCTTCCGCACCGCGCTCGACGTCAAGGTGACCGGTCTTCCGATGGCACCGATGAGCCAAGCGCAACTCGACGCCTCTATTAACGTCCTCGATGAGCTTCGCAAGAAGGATGAGGCGAAGAGAGCGCAAGAGGCTGCCAAGAGCAACCTCGAGGCGTACATTTACTCGACGCGCTCCAAGCTCGAAGACGAGGACATCCAAACCGTCACCACGGAGGAAGAGCGCGAAGCGTTCAAGGATGAACTCATGGATAAGGAGGACTGGCTTTACATGGACGGCGCCGACTCCACCACGGAGGTTTTCAAGAAGACGCACGAGGCGCTCAAGGCGAAGGGCGACGCCATGGAATTCCGAGCCAAGGAATTGACGCGTCGTCCAGCTCAAATTGAAAAGGCGAGAACCTTCATCGGCAAGGCGCGGCCTGAGATTGAGTCCTGGCCGGAAAAGAAACCGTGGCTGAACGAAACGCACGTCGCCAACTTGTTGGAGGAAGTCAATCAGTTTGAGTCTTGGCTCAACGAAAAGGTGGAGGCACAAGAAGCGCTCGCCATCACGGAGCCGCCTTCTCTTGAATCCGCCGAGATTAAGATCAGCTTGCGGCCGATCGAGGGAAAATTTAGCAAATTAAAGTCCAAGAAAAAGCCAAAGCCAAAGGTTGTCGAGACAAACGAGACGACGACGGCGAATGCGACGACGGAGGCGGACACAAATGAGACGACGGCGTCTTCCGACGATTCCGAGCCCGTCGTCGATGGAGAAGCGGCAGCGGACGCCGGCGCCGCCGACGCGACGGTCGAGGACGCCACCGCGCAGACGACGCACGACGAACTCTAAAATTAAAAAATACGTAGGCAGCACGTCAATGATTTAAACGTCAATTTCATTCTTTAAAATTAAAACTTCTCACTCATCGCGCTCATCAGTCAACCTTTTTTCCGCGGGCCTTGCGTTCGAGCAGCGCCTTTTCGTTCGGAGCGCCGCGGAACGCCGCGGGGTAAACGATGGAACCTTTACCGCCGCGGAGCTTGGCTTGGTGCTCCCTAAACTCCTTGTCGGTGCCAAACATCCAGTCGCACCAGGTGAAGACGCTCGAGTAAGGCCCCTCGAATGTTTTGTGATGGAAATCGTGGTGCACCGCGCCGCCCCAAAACGGAATCAAGTTGGTCGGGTTCCAGGGAATGTCGTACCCAGAGTGATCCTCCACTGTCTCCACGAGACGGAAAAAGAGCCAAACCCACAGCGTCACCATGTGCTTGGCAAAGAAGAGCGGTCCGAGGAGCGTACCGATGCCCAAGAAGAAGGTTTCCACGGGATGCGCATACTCTGCGGCGATGCCAAACGGATACTTGTGCTCGTGGTGAATCTTGTGCACATACTTGTACACGCGCTTGTGGTGTAAAAATCTATGAATCCAGTAAAAATAAAAGTCCTCAATGACGAAAAACGTCGGGATCTGCCACAAAAACTCTCTCGCTTTCGGCAACGCGCTCAACTCCAACGAAAATCCAAAATACGGCGCGACGAAGTAAAACAACATTTGCATCGGAAGCTGAATAAACACGTGCGACTTGAGCAACTTTTTCAAGCACTTGGCCACCATTTCCTTACTCGGCGTTTTATCCGGCTGAATCTTCCACCTTTTAGCCCACTCGAGCTGATCCAGCGCCAACCACGGCAACCACGCGCCAAAGTACACAACTTCGTGGTACGCAAACGTCAATGGCCCGGCGATGACGAACGGGTGAAACCGCTCGAGGACCCGAGCCCAGACGCTCGCGAACGCCCCATCAATCTTTCCTTCAAACTCCAACGCCGCGCGCTTCACGCGCTCGAGCGTCTCTTCGTTCGTCGTCGTTCGAAGCGCGCGGGCGGCGTGCGACGTCAACGTCTCCAGAGCGTCGGCGCGAGTCGTGAGCGTCGCGAGCGCCGCGAGCGTCACCGCGATCGGAACGGCGACGGCGACGGTGCGTCCGCGCATCCTTCTTCGGTCGGGTGCGGGCGTTTGTTTGTGTCCGTCGATGGACGCGCGGCGGCGTGTGGCGGCTGTGCGTGCGTTGAAATCATCTTGTTTTTCGCTAACGCGCGTCCTTATCCGCCCGTTCACGATATTCATAAAGCTGAATGACGACGAACGCGATCGCACGAAACCACCGAGTTTGACAACGCTAAATAATAATTACATTGCAATCAACGCTTATCGCCGGCGCCGTTGATTTTGGCGGCGCAAATGTCCGCGCACTCGAATAAACAATAATTTCTCGACCGAAACGACTCTTTGAACACGATTGGATCCCTACGCACGCTCATCGGCCCTAACCCTGGAGCCCCGCCGTGGCTCCCGCCCCTCGAACACGTCGCGATGCACTTGTTGGCGCACTTTTCGATAGCCTTTCCATTCTTACCGGATGTCAGCGCGCGAAGACTCGGACGTTTGGTTGAAGCGTCCTCAGCAGCATTCAGACCGAGCGGAACGTCTTCGATGTAAAACTCGGCGGCACTCGCCGGGAGGGCGGCGGCGTGGACTCCGACGGAGATGAAGAGCCCGAGTGTGGCGGCGGTGATGTTTGAGCGAACGGACGACAATGCGTGGGCGCGACGACGACGTCTACGCGAGGCTTTGGCTTTGGCATCGGCAACGTCACCGGCAGCCCACAGCGCACGCGACGACGAGACCGATGGACGACGCGATGGGCGTCGAAGACGAAGACGGCCGACGTCGTTGATGCGCGTCGTCAATGCGTCCGATGCGTTCGATGTCGACGCGACGGCGACGATGCGCATCCTGCGTGCGTTGAACCAAAGGAAGTAGCGTGACGCTTTATGACGCAAACAGAACAGCCCGCGTCAGTCCGCGTCGCGATGACATCACCGCGAACGACGCGAACGGGCGATGGCGTCGGGGTCGTCGTCGTTAAACTCGGCGGGGCGGCGTTGACGGATAAACGCGCGCGTGGACGCGTGGATAAACGTGGGTTTGAGGACTGCGTAGAAACGGTTGCGCGAGCGGTGGCCCTTGGGACGCACAGATTTATCGTCGTACACGGCGCCGGGGGCTTTGGACACGGTGCGTCCACGCGCGCTGCATCGCTTTTGTTACCTTCGTTTTGTTTTTTCCGCGTTTGACGCCTTGAACGTCCGACTGACGTCGTTTATTAAAGCCGAAGCAAAGGCGTGCGGGTGCGCGCACGGAGGCGACTATAGAACTGACGCGCGTTTCAGAGCGGGAGTCGACGAAACGAGAAGTAAAGTGCGAGAGTTGAATGGCCTCGTCGTTTCCGCCCTTCGTGAACGTGGTATCGATGCCGTTGGAATATCACCGTCGTTGGAGGGCTGGAAGACGCGGGGCGTCGGGGTAGAGGACGAGACGTCGACGAGCGGACGCCAATCCGCGGTGGTCGATCGAGCGCGACGAGGCGTCGTGACGGTGATTCACGGCGACGTCGTTTTCGATGAGAAACAAGGAACGAGCGTGTTGAGCGGGGACGATATCGTGCGGTGGTGCGCGAGGTGGGTCGTGGATGGTGGATTGGTGGATTCGGCGGAACGCGTTCGATGCGTCTTTCTCAGCGACGTCTTCGGAGTGTACGACGCGGCGCCTACGTGTAGCCTCTTACCGAGAGACGACGAGGATTTGACGACACCCATCGGCGTCGCGGAAGAAGAAACGGCAACGTTGATTCGCGAAATCATCGTCGAGGACGCCCCGAGCGAGTCGTGGACGTGCGTTTCGGCGGCTCGACTGCGAAACGTCGCGCATCCGAGCCGACGCATCGACGCCGACGTTCCCGAACCGCCGCGCATCAATCTCACGTTATCTTCAGACGTCGACGACGTCACCGGTGGCGTCGCCACAAAACTCGCGTGCGCGGTATCCATCGCGCGAGACGTCGGCGCGACCGTGTACATCACCCGCGCCGGCGACGTCGCAGACGAACGAGACGCGTCGAGCACCCGCACCAACCACGCCTTTGCCATCATGTCCGCCCCGATCGACGACGTGAGTGACGACTCTCCAAATATGTTCCTCGGTACCGTCGTGCGTCGCGCTGCGCGGCATCGAGCGATCGGATGACGCGCTTCGTCTCTCGCGTTCGGCGCGTCCGCGAATGTCATCCCCAAATGTCATCCACGCGACGACGAATCGTGACTCGTCGAGTAGTCCACTAGTATTAAACCCTAGATGTTGTAAACGTCGAGTCATGAATCGAAAAAGACCCCGTAGGGTTTAGACACACTCGCAGGTCCCGCTCCGTCGTGCCCGAAGCACCACCAGGCGACGAGCGCGCATCATCTCGGCGTCGGCACACCGACGCGCGCGGACGCGGGACCGCTCTCCCGCCCGCGAGGACACCGCGTCCGACCCAAACGAAATGGCGCGCGACGCCGATTCCGACACCGTCGGCGGCGCCGGCGGTGCCGACGACACGGCACCGACGATGAAAGATGCCATCGCGAACACCGGCGCGGCGTCCGACAACGCGACCGGCGCGACCGAACCCACGGGCGCGAACGGCGCGAACGGCACCGCCGGCGTCGACGGTTCGGGGTCG
>Ga0255762_10000636_pt1 | contig 31225 bp, 24 predicted proteins | sample 101ome_16_FD_179962 | JGI IMG/M metagenome (GOLD analysis project Ga0255762, IMG submission 179962) | Coastal salt marsh microbial communities from the Groves Creek Marsh, Skidaway Island, Georgia - 101401AT metaG (version 2) | ecosystem: Environmental > Aquatic > Marine > Intertidal zone >...
CTGCTTCCGTCGTCAGCAGGGTGGACATGTTGGCACCCGCCCGCCAGACCGGGGCGCCCGATTTGACGGCTTGGCCGTAGTTGGCACCCTCGCCGAACATACCTGTGCGTCCGCGCAGGATCGGGCGTCCATAATCAATGATCACCCACTTGCCTCCCTCGTACCCATCATCTCCCCAGGACCCGGCTATTTGAGTGGATACTTCTCCACGGGGGGAAGCAGGGCGCTCCTGTGCACGGCTGGGCAGGACCAACAAGCTCAGAGCAACAATACAGGTTGGGAGGAAAGAAAGGGATCGTCTCATGGCACCTGGGGAATGAAGTTTATTGGTGGTGCGAAAACGCGCCATCGGAGTCCTCGTTTCCATTTTTCGCCTTTTTCAGGAATGAGATGGCGCTTTTTGCGTCGGAGTGGAACCCATCTGATCGAGATGGGTAACGATTCCCATTCGCGCCACGGCGTGATAGAAATAGCTCATCCAGAAGGGCAGAGGGATTAGGCCCAATGATGCCCTGGCAACCGCCGCTCGTCCACGTATGATCGGGAAGGTGCCAACTCCTACCTCAACCGAGGGAAGATGAGCGGGAGATGCCTCTTGACCTCAGTCAAGGGTTCGGTCCATCGGACCGAACTGCAGACCTCTTCCGCCGCTCGGTGTGGAAGAGGTTTTTTAATGACCTCCTCCCCCGTTCCGGCTGGATTGGAAAACAGGTGGGCCCCGTTGTTTCTGGATGAGTGGTTATCAGGCGAACTGCAAGCGCCTGTCCCATCGAACCATCATCCAAGAACGATCCCATGAGTGCCAACGGAACTTCCCACCGATTCGAGACCCTTCAACTCCACGCCGGTCACGAACCGGACAGCGCCACGAACGCCCGCGCCGTCCCTATTTATGCTACCACATCGTACGTATTCGACGATGCCGAGCATGGCGCCAATCTGTTCGCCCTGAAGCAGTTTGGCAATATCTACACACGCATCATGAATCCGACAACGGATGTTTTTGAGCGTCGTGTGGCCGCCCTTGAGGGGGGTGTAGCCGCGGTGGCAACGGCAAGCGGTCAAGCAGCTCAGTTCTTGGCCCTGCAGACGCTTGCCGGCGCTGGTGACAACATTGTGTCCACGAGTTTTCTCTATGGCGGCACGTACAATCAATTCAAAGTCAGTTTCCCTCGCCTCGGCATAGACGTGCGCTTTGCAGATGGGGATGATGCAGACTCCATTGAGTCGTTGATTGATGATCGGACCAAAGCGATTTATGTTGAAACGCTGGGAAACCCGCGCTTCAATATTCCTGATTTCGAGCGACTCGGAGCCATAGCGGAGCGCCATGGTGTTCCACTCGTGGTGGACAACACGTTTGGTGCCGGCGGATATCTGTTTCGGCCCCTTGAGCATGGGGCACATATCGTGACGGCCAGTGCAACGAAATGGATTGGCGGACATGGCACGACTGTTGGCGGCGTCATCGTTGATGGTGGCACGTTTCCATGGGATAATGGTCGCTTTCCTTCGTTCACGGAGCCTTCTCCCGGCTATCATGGCTTGAATTTCTGGGAGACCTTTGGTCCTGAGGGTGTTCTCGGCGCCAATGTCGCCTTTGCTATCCGTGTTCGAGTCGAGGGCCTCCGGGATTTCGGTCCGGCCCAGAATCCGTTCGGATCGTTCCTGCTCCTCCAGGGTCTTGAAACGCTTTCGCTGCGGGTACAGCGTTCGGTAGACAATGCGCTTGAGCTTGCCCAGTGGCTGGCTTCCCGCCCGGAAGTTTCCTGGGTCAGCTATCCAGGGTTGTCAGACCATCCCTATCATGAGCGTGCCAAGAAATACCTGAAGAATGGCTTTGGCGCCGTACTCACCTTCGGTGTGAAGGGGGGAGAAGAAGCAGGTCGCGCCTTCGTTGGCAATGTTACCTTGGCCAGTCACCTTGCCAACGTAGGGGATGCAAAGACGCTGGTCATTCATCCGTCATCGACAACCCACCAACAGCTTACCGAGCAGGAGCAGGCAGCTGCAGGGGTGACACCTGATCTGGTGCGTGTATCTGTCGGCTTCGAGCACATCGAGGATATCAAAGCTGATTTCGCGGCAGCGTTGTCGACGGTTCCTGTACCAGCCTGAGGATACACGCATGAGCGTTACGACGCTTGATTCGTTCCGAACGGAAAAAGGTGTGGACCTCGAGCAGGTCCCCGTTGCCTGGAAGGCATGGGGTCGGCTCAATGCGTCCCGGGACAATGTCGTCATTGTCTGTCATGCGCTGACCGGCAATACCGATGTCGATGACTGGTGGGCCCCCCTGTTGGGCCCAGGAAGAGTATTGGATACGGATCACTTTTTCGTGATCTGTTTCAATGTGGCTGGGTCTCCCTACGGTAGCGTCAGTCCTGTGACGACAAATCCTGACACAGGAGAGCCATACGGAGTGACGTTTCCTGATTTCTCCATTCGAGACACTGTTGCTCTTCATCGCCGGGTGCTCGACGACATGGACATTTCGGGTGTGGAGCTGGCCATCGGTGCATCCATGGGTGGTATGCAGGTCCTTGAGTGGGGCTTTCATACTGACTTGGTCAAGGCGCTCTGTCCGATTGCCGTGGGTGGGAGGCACTCGGCATGGTGTATCGCATGGAGCGCTTCCCAGCGTCAAGCCATCATCTCGGATCCCAAGTGGAAGGGAGGGTACTACCCAGCCGATGATCCTCCGGCGCATGGACTATCCGTGGCCAGAATGATGGCGATGATCTCGTATCGATCTCAATCTTCCTTCGAAAAGCGTTTCGGGCGAGCCAGAATGAAGGACAATCCCGGAGAGCCCATGGCCGTAGAAAGCTACCTGCAGTATCAGGGCGAAAAGCTTGTTGCCCGCTTCGATGCGAATTGCTACATCGCCCTTACTCGTCAGATGGATTCCCACGACGTGGCATGTGGACGGGGGACGTATCCAGAGGTGCTCAAAGACATCAAGCAACCTACGCTCGTTGTCGGGATCGATTCAGATATCCTGTATCCTCTGTCAGAGCAGCACGAACTCGTTCAGTACATGCCCTCAGCCGAGATGGCCGTACTTACTTCTCCCGATGGTCACGATGCATTCCTGATCGATTTCGAACAGCTCTCAGCTCATCTTAGGCCTTGGATGGCACGGGTGCTGAGCGAAAGAGACTACCGTTCCCCCTCTCAAAATGAACCAGATCATGGTATCCTGTCGGCCTCCATCAGTCCGTCTGATGCCGACATTGCCTGATTCCGTGTGAGATCGGCTGGAAAAAAACCGTCGGAGGTCTATCCAGCACGAATGACAAAGGGGCTCCCAGAGAGATCTGGGAGCCCCTTTGTCATGGTTGCCCTACCAGGTAGTTCGCCAGCTCCGCTGGCTCATCAGTCGGCCGCTTAGCGGCCTCATGTCAAACCTTCCCCGCGTGCTTCGCACGCTTCCAGGTTCGAAGTATCAGCTGGTAAAATGTAGAAAGCCCTGCAACCAAGGTGTGGTCGCAGGGCTTTCACAGTTGCCCTACCAGGATTCGAACCTGGAACCTCCTGATCCAAAGTCATTCATGTGAAGGAGTAAGCATTTGTTATAAATATATAAATAACAATTATTTGTGCATAACATACAGTCGGCGTCTTTGTGCGTGTTCTACGTATGTTCAGCATGAGTGCGGGTTGGGAGGATGGTCCAAGATAGGCGTGCCTTCGTTCCACGGGAACTTCAAGGAGGCTGCGGCCTTGACCTTGTGTGGCAGATGGGCCCTCCGCTGGACGCCCCTGTTGTTAACCGTAGTTGGTCGTAGTGGCTGCATAATCTGCGCGATGCAGTGCAGCCGAGTGAGTACAGGGGTTTGCAACAGGATTTCCTCGGCCGTCCAAGGGCAATACCAATCGCGTAGGTAGTCTCAATCAGGCTAACCGATAGGCCGGTTCCCCAATCAGTCCTATTGGTAACTGCCATGACTACTTCTAATAATAAGCGTGACCCGAAAACGCTGGTCCCGCACCCTCGCAACGCCGAGATCTACGGTGAAAATGAACCGGTTGATGATCTCGTCCAATCCGTCAGGTTGTCCGGCGGTATCCTTGATCCGATCCTCATTGACCGGGATAACCATATCCTCTCAGGTCATTGGCGTGTTCGGGCGGCAATTGAAGCCGGACTTAAGCTGGTACTCGTTCAGGTCCAGACCGTCAATAGTGAAGATGAAGCCTTGCAGCTCATTCTCGAACACAACCGCCAGCGAACCAAAACCAACTGGCAACTAGCCAAGGAAGCGCACTTCTACGAGCACCTCGAGAAGGCAAAGGCGAAAAAGCGGCAGTCGGCGGGTGGTAAAGGTCAGGCAAACTTACCTGATGCTGGTCAGACCCGTGACCGAATCGGAAGGCTGATCGGAAAAGGGGGAACGACAGCAGAACGGCTGTTGATGATCCACGATGCAATCAAAGAGGTCGAAGAAGAAGACCATGCGTCGCTCCTTTCTGATCTTGAAGTTAGCATCAACAAGGCTTGGACTAGCCAAGTGCTTGGTGATTGGAAGAAGGCGCAGAAGATTTCTCATTCTTCCACAAATCCTTCATGGGTTGTACTGAAGAAGTGGAAGGAAGAAGAGTGGGATGCAGATAGACTCCGACATGAGATTCGGAAGCACTCAGGGACCAGCTCGGGCAAGATGAATATTCAGAAGAACGACTCAATCGATTGGGCTCGGTTTACCTGGAATCCTGTTACTGGCTGTAAACACGGCTGTAAGTACTGCTACGCGGAGCAACTGACTAAGCGAGCACCGTATGACTTCAGTCCAACGATACATCCAGCCAGATTTGATCGGCCAGCTGCTACTCCGCTTCCGGCCGAGGCGTCAACTGATCAGCGATTCAAGAACGTGTTCGTGTGTTCCATGGCTGACTTGTTCGGTTCGTGGGTGCCTCAGGAGTGGATTCAGGAAGTTCTGAAGGTGGTCAGAGAGCAGCACCAGTGGGACTTCTTGTTTCTTACCAAGTACCCCAAGAACCTGCTCCATCAGGACTGGCCCGGTAATAGTTGGGTTGGGGCTTCAGTGGATTCGCAGAAAAGACTAGACCCGACCATCGATGTGTTTCGAAAGCTGAAGATGTCGCACCCTGGCGTTGTTCGCTGGGTTTCGTTCGAGCCGCTAACGGAGCGAGTCGAAACGCCGGACCTAAAAATGCTTGACGCCATCGTGATTGGTGGTCAATCAGCCGCCAATGGTCAGCCGAAGATCTGCCCCGAAGCCGAGTGGGTCACCGAGCTGATCATCGCGGCCAAAAGAGACGGTTGCAAGGTCTTCGTGAAGACCAACACTGAGTACAGACCGATAGAGCTCCCCAGGAGCCCCTCTACGGCCTCGAGTGGCGCTGGCGGAGCCATGGGCCTAGATTGTCTCCGTCGCTTCAGACGGTCCTCAGGAGAGCCTAGCAGGCCTCCTGGGGGGCGATCATGGCGATCTCTGGTGACTTATTGTTTTCGCCATCTGGCCACCCGAGACCATTCCAGCTGCTTGGGTCCGCCTTCTTGGTGGTGCAGGCTGTCTCCAGAAAGCTCGTGTACCTGCATCCGGATTGACGACACGGCCAGTTTGACGAATTCCGGATCTTCCCCTCGATTTACCTCCCAGGGACACCCCTGAGCCCACTATTGACACTATTCACCACCCAATGTCCGAATCCGAAGCGACGAGAGAATGGGAGAGGGTTCTCTCGGTTGAAAGGCAAGCTCCGTTTCGACCCTGGCCCCCTTTACCTAGAGCCTCCCGAGCATTGCGGGGAGTATTTCCCGGAGGAGCTTAGGGTGTTTCTTTTCTTCGCTCCTCCCAGCATTCAGTGGACGCTGAGTAAGGGGCTGTTTAGGGGGAGGGCAGTGGGCATCCGGCAGGGGCATGCCCAGCAGTGTCGCTAGGCCGGAGCTTCTTTCAACCTGAATGAGTCCGGAGGTACAGTCTCGCGGGCTATGCCTGTCTCGCGATGAGCTTCATTGTATCTACAGCAAATGTTTCGTTTGGAATCCCAAGCGCCACATCTGTGACCAGAAAGGCGATAGAAAGTCGTGCTCACAGTCTTAAACAAATAGATTTTACGATGACACTACACGGTGTTAATACAAACTTTAGAGTTAGGCCACATGTAATAATGTAATACATGAACATAAATTGGTCGGAATACGTGAGACTGCGTATTGATTTTCCAAGGGCTCTTCGATAGTGTGCTTTACTTACTTAATGCAAGAATAGTTCAAAGGCAATCAAAACCTCGCTTTCAGTATTAACCGCAACACTTCTTCTATTTTGCTCTTCTGAATCGTTAGCACAACAAAGAGCACACAAAATGCCGGCAGCCGATGTGGAAATATTTCTGACTATCGAACATGCTACGGCTGAAATTGAAGTCTCTTCTACACCGGCGGATGAAAATGGTGATTTACCGCAAACTGTTGACAAAAACTCATCAGGAGCAGAAACTAATTGGGATGCCGATACTAATTGCGACTCCGCAGGAATTGGGGCAATTGATTTCGACTGTAATACCGTTTACAAAATCGATTTTGATGTACAAGGAAGCAGCAATGACTTAGTATTTCAATATTTCTTTTGCGAAAATGATGATCCAGAGGACGGCTACGACGCTTCCTCACAAGGGTTTTATTGCATCGACGAGGGGAGTCACAGTGCCAACGATATCGAGTTTACATATACATCAAGCGGAGAGTGGAAGATTGAAATTCAGGGCGTCTGGGACCCCGATACTGCTTCCTGGACGAATGATGTGTCCGATGAACTTGATTTCAGTCAGGACTGGGTCTTCCCGTGGGATTACGACATGTGGTGCGATTCTAACTCGACCTGCGAATCCAATATGCTTGATATTGGCTACTTCATAGCCCCACATTGGGATACTTCGAATTACGTGTCTGGTGCTAATGAGATTGTAATCCCTTCAGGCGATTATACATGGGGAGGCGTCAGTTTTGATGTGTCTAATGTTCCGACTGTTGAGGTAAATGGTGACCTTTCTATTTTAGATTTTGAACTGTCTTCGACCGATGTAAATGATTATGTATTGGAGGTAACCGGTGGAGGCTGGGCAGAGGTAAAAAACAGTACCATTGAAAATAAAAACTACAGAGCCGTATTGGTATCTGGAAGTGCCCGCGATATTGAGATTCAAAACAGTACGATTCAATCCCACAACACTGAGTTTGCGATAACTGCGTTATCGAGTTCGGAAGTTTATCTCTATCCCGAAGGTGACGGTTTCAACACTATTAAGGGCAAAGGTATAATTTCTGAAGGTGGCGCCAGTATTTATGGAGGTAGTACTGTAGCGTATACGGGTGAACAAAACTTTTGTAGGCAATCAGGCTCTTTACATCTCAGGGCTTCTGGTACCAATTCTTACGTGAATGGGCAGTACAGTTACTACGTAGGTGGTAACAACCCGTATGTCGACGAGGTATCAGGCGGCGATGTTGTATACACAAATTTAGGCACGGCAACATGTGGGTCATACAAGGGGAATATAAACCCACCGGTAACTTTAGAAGGTGGATCCTCAGAATACTTCGAAGATGAGCTATTGAAAAGTGCTTACTCCGGAGATATTGATGGCTTGATTGGGTCGCTTTCCGATCCTGCACATGCGAAGGAGATGATAACGAGTGAAAGGATAATGACAGTAATTCGTTATGCACTAAAAAAAGCACGTAATCGGAAAGGTGATGGTCAACTTTTACAGCTCGCTGAGCAATATGAATCTGACAAGTATCCTTACGACTTACTTCAGGCACAATACCTCAGTTTGGTTAGCGATTATACATCAGCAAGAATGTTGCTTGAAGATCTTATCACGTCGGGTCGATATTCCTCTGCGGCAGACCACATCTACTCAGAGTTACTAAATTTGTATCGATACCATGCCTTCACAACTACTGTATCTTTGTCTCCATCTAGTATTGAGCATTTGACATATACAGTGGATTATTACGCAAGTGAAATGGGTTCGCTAAGCGATTCAAATTCATCAAACCAAGGGAAGGCGGGTAAGACCGGGGGGCGCAATAGTGATGAGGCTGACACTTCGCCTTTGGAAATCTATCCGAACCCTTTCAATCCTCAGACCAGTATTGCAATAAGATTAGAAAAAATGACTAATGTCGAATTGTCTGTTGTAAATACTTTGGGACAACGTGTGTGGCATATGCAGAAAGGAGAGTTGAATTCTGGCAACCACGTGTTTTCATTCGATGGGGATTTGTTACCAAGTGGGGCGTATTACCTAAGAGCAGTTATCGGAGAGACTGTAGAAACTAGGACATTGCTTCTGTTGAAGTAGTAATTTGAATCTCTTCGAGTCTGGACGAAATCAACAAGCAGTTGAAAAACCTATTGGATATTAGGTTTTTGGGAACCAACTGGCCCCGAAATAAGACAACTCAGCGGCTTTTTGCCGGTTTCTCAAGAGGAAACCAGTTTTGCTGGACCGTACTATGACCGGTTTAGCTATGCATATATTCCTGACATTCCTGTTGTCCATTTCCGTTCTACCCTCGATCGCACAGTCGACGATCTATGTCGATGTCGATGCCACCGGAGGGAACGATGGCACATCTTGGACCGATGCTTTCGTCCATCTTCAAGACGCTCTCACCGAGGCTGAAACTGGCGATCAAATTTGGATTGCTGAAGGCGCTCACACGCCAGATGCTGGCATCGGGTTCACGCCTGGCGACACTGGGATCCGTTTCGAGGTCAAGGGAAGTGTCAAGGTGTACGGTGGATTCGCGGGTGGCGAAGCCTCTTTGTTGGACCGCCCGTCTCCTCTCCTTGAAACGGTATTGTCAGGAGATTTGAATGGGGATGATCTTGAAAATCAGATACCAGACCGGAGTGCCCCCGAATACCAGGACAACAGCTTGAGGCTCCTATTGGTGTACGAAGGCACCGAGGAAGAGCCTACAATACTTGATGGAGTGACGATTCGAGGAGCTACAAGTCACGCTGTGGCGGCGTTGGGTCCTTGCCAATTCAGGGAAGTAACAATTGAAGTCAACGTTGGCGACCTGATCGGCTCCTCCATCAACTGTGTCTTCGACACACTCAAGTTTAGATACAACCGGGCAGAAGACAGCCAGTCAGGAGCGTTTCAAATAAGTCAGTCTACCATCAAGAACAGCACCTTCGAATACAACGAAGCGAATGACGGAGGTGCACTTCAAGTGTGGGGCTCAGAGTCAGACTCGGTCTTTGTTTCCAAGTCTACATTCCACTCAAACCATGCTGGAGACGGCGGGGCGATTGTCAACTCAGGGGGCGCCCACCTCGTAGTCGTCTCAACAAAGTTCATCGCAAATGAAGCCAGATGTGCTGGTGGTGCAATCGCCATGGACGAGAACGGAAGCCTCACGTCGATTAACAACGTGTATGCCTTCAACCATAGTCTGAATCAGACCTCTGAATGCGGGCCGCTAGCTGACGGCGGGGCCCTGTGGGTCTACAAAAGTAGCCTCCACGATTTCAACTCCACCTTTGTATCCAACTCATCAAATGCCCAGGGTGATCACGTCTCGTTATTGGACAGTGAGGGTGTGATGTCAAACGTGATTCTGCAAGGTATCTCACAGGAAAGCGAAGACATCAAACTGATTTCTTCAACGATGGAGATTGCCAACATTCTGCACGACGAGACTCTTGATCCAGCAATCACGGTCTCCGGAAATCAGATTCTAGAGACCGGAGTTTTCAACGATCCAGCGGGACCGGATGGTGTCATTGGAACAGTCGATGATCAATTCACCTTGCAACCGTCGTCAGGGGCCATCGATGCTGGGGACGCTTTCCTGTTACCTGCTGACCTTGCAGACATAGACAACGATGGCGACAGACAGGAGCCATCGCCTCTAGACATCAATGGTCAGCCGCGAGTGCAGGTCGGAAACGTGGACCTGGGAGCCTATGAGTCCTCCACTTCGACAAGTACTGACTCTGAACCAAGGCATTCGCATTGCATCCAGGCTTACCCGAACCCTTTCTCAGGCAGCTTGAACCTCAAGACGTACTTTGCCAGAGGTAGCAGCGCGAAGATCCTCGATGTCCTTGGTAGAATCGTTAGGATTATTGATTTCGAAGCAGGTGCACAACAATCCACAATAGACACATCGGGAATGACACCAGGTCTCTACCTGGTGTCGCTCGACGGGTATCCTGCTTGCTCCATTAAGGTAATTCGTCGCTAAGCTTGGAACATGTGTAAGCTTCCCCATTTTTCGGGGCACTCAAAAGTAGAGATTTCAGGTTAAGGTACGACGTCCACGGGGGCTCGGTAACCGAGGGCCTTGTGGGGTCGATGATGGTTGTAGTCTCGTTGCCATTCGAAGGCTTTGTCTCGCACTTCGTCGAGGGTTCGGAAGACATAGGCGTTGAGTAGTTCGCGGCGGATGCTTCCGTTGAGCCGCTCGACAAAGGCGTTCTGCATGGGCTTGCCCGGCTAGCTGAAAGCCAGTGTGATATTGTGCTCCTTGCACCAGACGTCCAGTCTGTGGCTGATGAACTCCGGGCCATTGTCAACCCGGATCATTTGTGGTAGTCCTCGGCTCTCCTCCAATTGCTCCAGGACGCGGATCACGCGCATGGCTGGCAGCGATGTGTCCGTCTCGATGCGGAGCACCTGCCGATTGAAGTCGTCGATAATGTTCAGCATCCGGAACGTGCGCCCATTCCACCACCCCACCGCGGTGGGGTGGGCTGTCGTGCATGAAGTCCAAGCTCCAGACCTGGTTGGGAGCCGAAGGCTGGAAGAGCTGTTGCTTGGCGCGAGCTGGAAGCCGCTTCTTGGCCCTGCGACGGATGTTGAGCCCCAAAGCCGTGTAGACCCGATAGACGCGCTTGTGATTCCATGTGTGGCCCATGAGCCGTAAGCGGTGATGTGCCTGCCAGAAGCCGATAGCAGGATGCTTCTCAACGAGCTTGCTCAGCGCATCGATAATCGGAGCGTCATTGCGCTCTCGTCGTTTGTAGCGGTACGTGCTGTCGGCAATAACTGCCGTCCTGCAGCCCTGACGGATGCTCACGCCATGCTCTTCAGCCATGTGCGCAACCAACCGCCTCCTCTCGTCAGGGCCTAGAGCTTTTATGGGCGATCGACGATCGCCCGACAGCGTCTTTGAAGGCGTGATGGACCAGCGAGAGCTCCGCATACATCTTCTTGAGCCGGGCATTCTCCTGCTCAAGTTCCTTGATGCGTTTGAGCTCACTCACCGTGAGCCCGCCATACTTGGACTTCCACTTGATGGGCGATGTCCCATCGCCTAGGTGGCCTGGCTGACTTCAAGTTCGCGGCACAGATCAACAGCACGTTCACCGCGCTCGTGGCGGGCCAGGATAGAGACGATCTTTGTCTCAGAGAATCGGGATTTCTCCATGAGTCGAAAGTAAGGTGTTTTTCCTACTTCCGAGTTCACCGACTTCAGGGAAGCTTACAAACTCAAAATCAACAAATCGCTGCGCACGGGTGCGTGAAGGTGCATTTTGAGGCCTTCAAGGGTTGTGTGTTTTGCCCCGATTCTACCAACGCAAAACGCCCCGAACCACCAAGAAACGGCGATTACGGGGCGTTTGAGAGTGTTGCCCTACCAGGATTCGAACCTGGAACCTCCTGATCCAGAGTCATACACAACAAAACTTCACAAAAGATCTAATGTCTTGTATAACAAGACAATACGTAGAACAATTTACAGCGTTCAAACATTTGTTCTACAAATAGTCTACATGACTGCACCTGGAAGGAACCAACCTGGGCAACTAAGGTGAAACACACTGCACGGCCCCTTCGCCAATCATCATTCAGGGGAGTGCAGCAGGGCTCGCTCAGCTAATTATTGTGAGGAGACTGCAGCAGGGTTCACCCAGCGCATTAATGTGGGGAGACTGCGGGCATTTCTGGCACCTCTTACGCCCGGATTCTCCTAATGGCCTACCAGTGACTCTGCGGGATTAGGAATCTACTCAGACTTCGAATCATTTCTGTGATTCAGGGTGCTGGTAATTGAAACACCTAATCCAATGGAAAATATTCCCAAATATACTCTTTCGTCGCTGGTATGTCCGAATTGTGCTTCACTATCCGACGTACCTAGGCTTAGTGCCTTTGTACTGAAGCTCCATCCGGCTATCTACCTGATTTACGGAAAACACCCTGATGATCGTGAATTGGCCTACAGTGTGTCCAGAAGAGGTATTGTTGAACCGTTGCACGTATTGAGTGATGGTACCGTGCTTTGTGGTCGTAGACGATTACAAGCCGCGCAACATGTCGGCTTGCGAAAAGTCCCGGTCCTAATTGTTGATTGCATGTCCCCCATTGCAGAGGTTGAATACATCTTGGATTCTAACGAAACAAAGCATCTATTCGACTTTCAACGGGATCGGGTGGCCGAAGCTAGACTTGAAATATGCAGGTACAAAGAAGCTCAGGGCAACTATGATTCCAGAATCATCAACGCGCTCTTGAGGCACAAAGAAGGACGGTTGCAAGGTCTTCGTGAAGACCAACACTGAGTACAGGCCGGTAGAGCTCCCTAGAAGCCCCTCAGTGGTCTCGAATGACGCTGGTGGAGCCAAGGCAGCCTAGTGCGCTTCGTCGCTTCAGGCGGCCCTCAGGAGAGCCTAACTGGCCTCCTGGGGGCCGATCATGGCGATCTCTGGTAACTTATGATTTTTGCCATCTGGGCACCTGAGACCATTCCGGTTGCCTGGGTCCGCCTGCGTAACAGTGCTTGCCGCCTCCAGAAAGCTCGTGTACCTGCACCCGAAATGACGACAAGGCCAATCTGACGAATTCCGGCTCTTCCCCTCAATTTACCTCCCAGGGACACCCCTGAGCCCAGTATTGACACTATTCACCATCCAATGTCTGAAGCTGGAGCGACGAGAGAAAGGAGAGAGGGTTCTCTGAGTCGGATGGTAAACTCCGTTTCGACCCTGGCCCCCTTTACCTAGAACCTCCCGAGCATTGCGGGGAGTATTTCCCGGAGGAGCTTAGGGTGTTTCTTTTCTTCGCTCCTCCCAGCATTCATTGGACGTTGAGGAGGGGCTGTTTACGGAGAAATGGGTTACTCAATGTCAGCCCAGCGTTCCAGGGCCGCGCGGAGTCACCAACTCGGAGTTACCAGGAAAACCTGCTACGGCGGGGAGGAATTCATGGCAAAGGGAAGTAGCCAGCATGTCGTTTTTTGAGATGACGGCTGCGTAATGAGAAAGCGGCCAACCCCAGAGACACCTCATGGCAAGCGACTCAACAGGGTGCATCCGATGCGGCTCGCGACATCGTTACCAATCAAAGAAGCAAAGTCTTCATCCACGGTAACAGCAATCAAATATGCGAGCGGAACACCGACTGAGTGAAGCTATACTCGCCGCGAGGATGAGCAATCCTGATCTACGCAAAAGGCGACAAGAAGCCCTGGGCCGTTATCATGCTCACAGCAGCTATTAGACTATCGGCAGATTTACCTCTGAATAGCCGAGTCCAAGAAAGTACCCAGGCTCAAAGTTGTTTTATTTCATCACAGAAAAAGAACGCGCCCCATAATGTCCATTGATAGAATATTGAATATGATATATGCCAGGACTCCATCCTTCGACGTCAATCGGAAGTGTTGTATTGCCGGCGTTTATCAACATTTCTTTTCGTGAGGCAACTAGTCTACCTAGGGAATCTACTACCCTTAAAATAAGTGTTGATTGCTCGGGTATCGAGACCGAGAAATTAACTGAACCACTGGTCGGATTGGGAAATAGATTTATCTGTAGATCATATGAGGGTGGGGATATCAGAGGTGTTCTTGTCCTTAGCTTCATAATGTGATCCCTTCTCTCCCTAACGAAACGCACGTCTTTCTTAAGTTGGGAAAAAGAGTCTAGGTTGGAATCACCTCGCGACCAGACTATCGCAACAGTTATTGAAAATGTTTCGCCTGGCTTAATATTTACCGGTCCAAAACTTGATAGTATATGTTGGTCTGTCGGGCTGTCAACCTGTCCCTTTCCGTCAATATTTGTTGCCGACCAGAACTCGTTATTTAATAGGTTACCTGGCAAATAGTATTCAGAAAATGCATAGGTATTGTTTTGATGGTCATAGGCGATTTGACGATCACCCACGGCATATCTGGACCGCAATTGATTATACACAATCTCTTTTGAGCTGCTTGAAATTCCATTGTCTCCGCAATTGCACCAACGCATGGAAAAATTAAAACCTGGTTCAACGTACGGAGTAGCTCGCGGGAATGTGGTATCGGCTTTGTGACTAGCATGGATTATGGTGATTCCAATTGCTGGGGGGGCTGCGCCGTATCCTAATCGATCAATATTTTGGTCAGGGTCAGTATTTCTACCATTCAAACTATAAACCATGCCCAAAGAAGAATCAGTACCAACCCAGTCATCCTCTGGGTTACCAATATCCGGGTTATTGAAAAAGCCGATCCAAAAGTCGCTAATATCCGTCTCGTTCTTATTGACGACCTCGTATTGATAAAAGGTCGTGTTTCCAATGACGCCGGGAACTCCAAATGCGTATGCCATGACCCGTACCTCAACCCCAAGTGGTTTAGATAATGGGCTGCTTCTCTGGCCACTCTTATCATTCATTATCCACCACAGAGCCTGATCACCCCTCATTCCAGGCCGGTCACCCAATTCTGGTTGATAACCATCTACACCATTTACTTCGATGTATGGTGCTCCAATATTTCCCGGCCAGTACCGAATTCGGGTTGAGATGTTGCCTCCCTTTTCTGCATTCACTAGATCGTCTGCAAATCGCATTTCGTAAATCTTGTCATAGGCTGAACAATCTGATAACACACCATCCAGTGGCAAGGTTGGACCAGGCCATAGTTGAGAAGGACCATAACTTGATGCCGACACCCTTATTTCATCTTCAACAATGCCTGACATCCACAAGTTTTGATTGAACATGGAATGCCTATTACTGCCTTTTGGAACCTCGTAAAAGGCATCTCCCTCACCGTTCCAAAACAATGCGCCCGAATTAAATAGCTGGGCCTTGACGTTCCCAATATCCAACCAGCTATCGGCGCTGCCAGTCGGACAGTCCTCGTACTCATCAGACGAAACTACTTGTCCCTGAGCTGAAAAAGCGCCGTAAAAGGAAATAAATAGCGCAACAATAATTACTATGGCGCTTTCCCAACTGAATAATGGACTCTTGACAATGAGCATTTCCTTGTCCAGTTCCATGATGATAACTTGCCGCACAAGGTAATTGTTGGTCGTTTGCGATCAGGCCAAATTCAATTTCCCAAAAACATAGCTACTTAAAAACTACGATAGTGGCAATAATAACTGCCTTGCTCTCTGGCACGGATGTAGCATGGCTAGCCGTCCCTTTATACAGCGGGGATATTATTGCTTTCATTTGGCATGCTGCGGTGAGCAACATGAATACCAATGGAGTTTGCTGTACACATCAATCTCCTATTTGAAAATTGATATGGAGGTGTGTGCAACTTGGCCTCCTGAAGTTGCTTTCAAATAGTATATACCCCTTGCAAGTTGGTTCCCATTAATTAGCTCAGAAAGTTTGAGGGACTGACGATTGGGTAGTTGAGTGAAAAAAGACGATGCAACAATGCGCCCCAATACGTCCACAATCTCAATATAGAGCGTCTCTTCAGATTGTGTTCTTGTCTCCAAATATATCTCGGTGGACAGTCCAGGATTTGGATAGGCAGTAATTGTCATTTGATCTGGCTCCACCATTAAAACACTGCCTGGAGAAACCACTTCGAATGAGGGAGTGGATGATTTCTTCGACACAGGTGTCCCTCCGCCAACGCTTGTTCGGAATGTTGCTCCAGAAGCAGTGGAGAAAGAATTCCCAAAAATCAATGTTCCGCCTGGGGGAATAACGAAATTAACATCTGAGCCACTTGATAACGTAAAGCCGGACGCTGGCGTCTCCATGTCTGATTCAGCTACCACCGTTCTTTTGTCAGATATTGACGATCCGGGAATTTCCCCATCACCGGAATCAACTACGGTAAAGCGAACTACAGCAAGAGTTTCCTGAAAAGCGGATATCACATCGGGGCCAGCCCCGGGATGAGAATCAATGTATGTTACAAACTCATAGGACCCCGTGATAAATCCGCAATCATACCATTCATCTCCACAGCTCGGAGAGCCTGACAGCCAGCTCCCATCTTGATATCCAAACTCAAGTGAGTGGAGGGCGTGCCCACTGGGTAGCGTGCCCAAGGTTTCATGCTCGACATCAAAATCCAAAGGTTGCATGGACGCCGGGGACGCCGGGGCATCGAATCCTAAAACGATAGTCATTGTCAATTCTCCCTCCTCATCTGTAGCGCCCGACGGTCCAATAACAGTTGCATACCGCCCCGCGTAGTAAGTATTGCTCCCATCTGTAGTGAAATCTGGTTGATCACATGGGCTTGAAGGGCACGACCCTACATAAACGCTCGTGTCACCGAAATGATATTCACCGAGGTAATAAAGATATCGAAGGTTCTTAACATCACCCGTAATGCTGTACGGATTGTTATTAAAGTCTGACACTAAGCCCGCCGAGTGTTGGTCATAATTGTTTATATAATTTGTGTTTCTCACATCGTAATACAACCAACTGAAATCACCTGACGGAGTGAAGTCAAAAGGCTCGTCGTCTTCCATCTCGGGAGGAATAATTTCGGCAAAATCGATAATCGACGTAAAAACCAAGTCCCCATTCGAGTTGACATGTACGCTTGCATTTTGTGCGTATATAGGGTCGACTATTATGGCGTAGAATCCAACAATAAGAGCCAGTGCCGATACAACGCGTTTGTTTCCTGAAATGGCCATGTTGTCAGTGATGTTATGTCTTAAAATAATGTGCCTTCATATCAGGAATAACTCAACGAGATGTTTCCTGTTTTCTCAAGTACTTAGTTGCCTGTAGGTACATCAATACCAGCATCAATTAATGCCGTAGTCAGAATGTCAATCGACTCCTGTTGATCTTGGACTATTGATATTAACACAGGGATCAATTCTGAATAATTGACGGTATAGGCAGAAAAGGGCTTATCAGAATCAAGGTTGGAGCCAAATAAATCGACGGTCGAAACTAGATCTGACAATTCTGTTGGAAGCAGATCTTGGGCTAACACGCCGTAATGAACACCCATGGATAGTTCTACATCTGGGATGCCGGCGGATTCAAGTTCCGATGTCGATGCAAAGCGATACATCCGTGGACTCAAGCTCAACACTGCGTTCTTAATAGCTGCGCCTATAGGTTGAATGTCCCTTTTCAGCCTTGAGTCAGAAGACTGTGTAACTGAGCCCGTCACGTACACATTCCCCTGAAAATAACCTGCATATCCGCTGGCAGTGGCAGCATATCCATAAACTCCCCAGTTAGTTGTAGCTCCAGAGGCATGACCGTAGAGGCCAATGTTCTTCGTGCCAGTATCCGCAGCAACTCCTGCAACACCATATTTGTTAGTCCCACCGTTTTGGGATCTGGCGTATAGCCCATAGTTGTATGTTGCAGACCCTCCGTCTCGATCAACTAATAAACCGTAGTCTAAGCTCGATTCAATCAGCAGTTGTTTTGTTGACGATGGGGTGGCCCCACCAATCCCAACCCTCCCATTACTATCTAATTCAATCTGAGCACTTGATGTGCTTGGCAACAAGAGTGTAAACAATGCAAACATCATTATGGCGATGCCCGACTTTGTCGAATGATCGGAGGCGTTTTTCATTTGCTGATGGTACTAGGATTAAGTGTTACCGATACACGAAGAATTTGAAAATGATTGTTTACAGACCACAAAAGAAATACGAACATGTACGCATTTATCGGTTAAGTATGTTGTAATTTGTCCCCGGCACCCCATGCTGTTTCCCCTTGTAGTGAAAGCGTTCGATAAGTCGGGCAATGTGGTTTTCGAGGTAATTTCCAATCAGTGGGTTAACAAGAAGTATCGATATTAACATACGGGGATCTTTTCCGTCTCGACTCGCCATTTATGCGGTGAGCGTGCTGATGAGAATTTCCTCAACCGGGAAGAGAGCGAGGCCGCATTCGGTCAGTAGCAGTACAATCCTCTGTCTTAACGATGACAAAATCAGACGTATTGGGGAGCTTGGGTAGAAGAATGCGGAAGTGATGCGGGTCCTTGCAGAGCTGTTGCGGTGCATCATGCCTTTATGGATCATTCCGATAAACGCTTTGGGCTCTGATTCGAGTAGGCGACGAGACAAGCGATATCAATATGTCGAGGCCGACAATCGAATTCGAAAATTAATATTTACGGTGGATGAACAGAGGTCGGCTGAGGAAGCAGGTTCACGTCGAAAGTGAGTAAGCTATTCAATCAGCTTCAATCATGTACTTTGATGGCGTGCGCACCAGAGCGCAAGTGCTGGAATCCTAATCACATAATAGTGGGAGACAAACACCCACTTAAACAATTAGGACTCCAACCATGGAGATCAAATCAAAAGACGAGGCACGATTCTTTTCAAAAGTAGATTCAACTGAAATTGAAGGTTGCCACCCGTGGATTGCTTGCACGACACAAGATGGCTATGGGTTGTTTCGAATCAATGGAACATTGACCACCGCCCACAGAGTGTCGTACGAAATCACCGTTGGTCCAATTCCAGAAGGAATGGTAGTTCGCCATTCCAACGAATGCACAACACGAGGCTGTGTCAATCCGAATCACCTCTCAACTGGCACTCAGGTCGACAACATGCGTGACCGTGACGAGGCGGGACGAACACCCAAGGGTGAATCATCAGGTGCTTCTAAGTTGAAGACGGTGGGGGTACTAGACATCCGTAAGCGAGCTGCTGCAGGAGAAACCCAGGCATCCATCGCCAAGGACTATCAAGTAGAAACCTCTACTATATCAGCTATCGTACGCCGGAAGACCTGGAGGCACATCTAGGATCGCTTGCTGGGTGTGACCCAGATCAGTCTGGCGGAATCCGGTGAATTCCCACCGAGAATCTGTCGATCACGGGCTGCTGAGGAGAAGCTCTCCGCTGAACCCGATCTTGGGCTCTATTCCCACGTGCCGCATGATGCGTTTATAGTCGCTGTGGATGAAATACTCGGCGTTCAGCTCAGAGAAAGTGTGGTAGACAATGCTGTCAATCAGACTCAGGGCAATCTGTTCTTTGTACGCGTCGGTGCTTGGGCCAGGCTGCCACTCCCTGATCGTTTCATATGCCTGAGTGGAGAAGTCCCATTCGGTAGTGTAATCGTCAATAGCGTTGCTCGCAGCGATGATGAATGGTTTACTATAGAAGGAGGCAAACGATTTCCGATTGATGCACCATGCTGCGCTATATGTAACACTCATCATGGCGTTTACTCAGTTACCTCCTGATGCCAGTTTGTTGTGGTATTTGTCTACCAAGTAGCTTCGAAAACGCTCTTGTACTGCTTCACGGATAATCCTGAGCGCGCATTCATCATCTTCATCATCAACATAGTCTTTTTCGGTGGGGAAGGATGAGGTGATGCTGCTGGCAAACTGGTATTGAAGCGTACGCAGCTCTCGAATAGGGTCAGGTTTGTACTGCTGCTGGTTGTTGAGCGCAGCAACAGCCGATTCGAGGCAAAACGATCCTGGTCCTTCAGTTGAATCGGCTCTTGGCGATGGACTTTGCCAATCACTGTATTCATCTCCACCGGAAGGACAACCCGATAGGCAGGTCACATGATCTTGATATATGTCTCCTGGAAGAGGTGCATCGCCATTGATGCGAATACCCACTTCTGTAAGCTTCCCTGAAGTCGGTGAACTCGGAAGTAGGAAAAACTCCTTACTTTCGAATCATGAAGAAATCCCGATTCTCTGAGACAAAGATTGTCTCTGTCTTGGCCCGCCACGAGCGTGGAGAACGCGCCGTTGATCTGTGCCGCGAACTGGAAATCAGCCAGGCCACCTTTTACAAGTGGAAGTCCAAATATGGCGGGCTCACGGTGAGCGAACTCAAACGCATCAAGGAACTCGAGCAGGAAAATGCCCGACTCAAGAAGATGTATGCCGAGCTCTCCTTGGTCCACCATGCCTTCAAGGATGCCGTCGAAAAAAAGCTCTAGGCCCTGACGAGAGAAGGCGGTTGGTTACGCACATGGCTGAAGAGCATGGCGTGAGCATCCGTCAGGGCTGCAGGACGGCAGGTATTGCCGACAGCACGTACCGCTACGAACGTCGTGAGCGTAACGACGCTCCGATTATCGATGCGCTGAACAAGCTCGTTGAGAAGCATCCTGCTATCGGCTTCTGGCAGGCGCACCATCGCTTACGGCTCATGGGCCATGCGTGGAATCACAAGCGCGTCTATCGGGTCTACACGGCCTTGGGACTCAACATCCGTCGTCGGGCCAAGAAGCGGCTTCCAGCTCGCGCCAAGCAACAGCTCTTCCAGCCTTCGGCTCCCAACCAGGTCTGGAGCTTGGACTTTATGCACGACAGCCCACCCCACCGCGGTGGGGTGGTGGAATGGACGCACGTTCCGGATGCTGAACATTATCGACGACTTCAACCGGCAGGTGCTCCGCATCGAGACGGACACGTCGCTGCCGGCCATGCGCGTTATCCGCGTCCTGGAGCAGTTGGAGGAAAGCCGCGGGCTCCCACAAATGATCCGGGTTGACAATGGCCCGGAGTTCATCAGCCACAGACTGGACGTCTGGTGCAAGGATCGCAATATCACACTGGCCTTCATCCAGCCGGGCAAGCCCATGCAGAACGCCTTTGTCGAGCGGCTCAACGGAAGCATCCGCCGCGAACTACTCAACGCTTATGTCTTCCGAACCCTCGACGAAGTGCGAGACAAAGCCTTCGAATGGCAACGAGATTACAACCACCACCGGCCCCACAAGGCCCTCGGTTACCGAGCCCCAGTGGACGTCGTACCTTAACCCGAAATCCCTACTTTTGAGCGCCCCGAAAAACGGGGAAGCTTACAGTAGGGACTTCATCTGAGCCAGTAATCGTCGAATTGCATCTTTTTCTGGCTCTATGGGACAATCTTTAAAGACCAGGGTTTTTCTAGTCTCCTTTGTTTGGGTCCTTCGACCCCGGCGCTGTCTTGGTCTAGGAGTATCTGCGCTTTCAAGTACCACCGGACGACTCAGCTCCGAATCAGAGTTGAGTTGTAAATCGGCAGGGATCTTCTCCTTCAAAGTACTGAGTGCCTGCTCCCGCTTACCGAGGTTTCTGGTATCAAACGTCTTATTGTCAATTTGTCGGACGAAGTGAGAAAGAAGGGCGAGGGTCTCTTTCTTGGAGTGATTTCTCTTCAAAGAGCCATCTTGAACCGAAAGGCCAAAAAAGTGAAGCAAATCATCATCCTGCCCTGTGATAGCACGTTCAAAAACTCTGTACTTGAACCGATTGGTCTCAATTTTATCAATGAGCTCTTCTGATACATCGCCTTCCTTGACGACCCAGTCCAGCACGGTCAACGGTATGCTTTTTTGTCCTTGGCGCTCCTTACGTCTTTCTTTGGCAATTGGGCCCCACCGTACTCGACTAACTCCTTGAGAATCTGGGTCGTGTTTCTTGTCGATCCATATGTAGGCTTCAGCGCGGCTATTGAAAACGACGCAAGTTTCCTTCTGAGGGGGTCCAGAGAAGCTCTGCGCGACGCCAACGAGTTCAAGAAGCAACTTAGGGCCAATGTGTCCTTCGGCGAACGAAGGGTTTTGAAGAAGTTTGTATGCTACGAGACGGCGATTCCCATCTAGAACGACATATTTGCCTTCTTCATCGGTTCCTTCCTCTCCAGCTATGACAATAGGTAACTCGGATCTGTCTCGTCCATTTCTACCTATATCTAAAGCCAGCTCATACATGTGCTTTCCCTCGACCAGCATCATTTGCTCAATCGCATCTCTTTGCGATTCTTGTCGCCGGTGGAACCGGGGATTGTCCTGGTCGAGGATCAGCTTACTAAATTCAATCGCTTCAATATTCGCTGTTTGGGGTTCCACAGTTCGGGCCGAGCTAGAATTGGTTTATCGACCACAATGGAATTCACGACTCGGAATATGTGAACACTCCCAAAGCCACTCATATCATTCAACTGTGGTTCCTATGAATGAATATCGTTGCACTACTGAGGGAAGTCAATTCCAGATCATGTATCCACAAGAGGGTCAATCACTTGTCAAGCAAATGACAGTGGCAAATGCTTGATTGAAGGCGACATAGCTGTACGCTTTCCTGAAATCGGTGAACTCGGGGGTAGGAACAGCTCCTAACTTTCGACCCGTAATGAAATCCCGAATCTCTGAGACGATGAAGGTCCCTGTCTTGGCCCGCCACGAGCTTGGTGAACATGCGGCTGCTTGATGCCCCGTTCGTTCAGGCTATCCACCAATTACCGCGATCTTCAGTCGGGTTTGCCGAGGGAATATTGGTGGCATCGGCGCACATCAACTATATCCAAGTCCTAAGACGGCGACCCACTAATCTGTTGGGTCGCCGCCTTAGGACATTAATTGAAGGTGATGAGGAGCACACTGTCGATGAAAATTGGCTCAGACCCCGATATATCAAAGACCCAATCGTAGGCGGATGACGTAAATCCATCCGGGCCCAGCATGGTCTCGATAGATCGAACTGTTGCCCTGCCACTCACCTTTAGCGCTGACGCATCCCCAACATTCGTTGGCCAGTATTCTGAGCCATCTCGGGCTGTTGAGAAAACAACACTCACATAGCGTTCTGCAGGACAGTCCACGGCTTCAAACTCCATTCCTTGGAGAATAATGTGACACTGGGCGTCATCAGAAGCATTGGTGGTTGACACATCCAAAGTTGATAGCAAGCTAGCACGTCGAGTGGCGAGCTCATTAGCTCCAGCCAACCATGGCTCAGTTACCGTTGGCATCCGATCCTGAATTTCATCAGGGGTCTCTCTAAGGGTCACCAATTTGGGATCAGGCTTGAGCGGCCGAGGATCTACGCGAACCTCCTCGCCAGCGTATCTCTCCAATAACTGATTAACCAAAATCGAGAACAGGGCTGAATCGGCATCTGGATCCTGTGCTGCTGTGCCAACAGATTTACATGACACCAAAGCGAGCGTCGCAACTAGGAGTGCTATTCGCATCAAAATCGTGACTATGGACTGCACTGAAGAGAGTAGTAAGTATGATGTCCGGTGCTGCTAAGGTGCAACTCTGCTCCTAAGCCGGTTCTGACGTGGTCCATCTCGTGGGCAATCGTTGACTGCAGGGATACTTGCGTGTTGGCCGTCTCCGCGTAAGACAGGTAGGTGAAAATCTCCTTCGCGATGAGCCACCAATCATGGCCCTGTCGCGCCGCTGCAGAAAATCCGTAGCTGTTCATCGGGAATGTTCTGAGTCCACTCTTCAGCTCATCGGCCAAACTTGCCAACTCTGAGCAAACGCCCCCTTTTGCATGGAGGTTGCTAATTGCATTGTTAAAGGAGGTCTCCTCCCAGCTGGACATTACTTCTCCTCCACACCACGCGGATTCGTGGTTTGTCAAGGTTGACTTAGTGCAATCGGGTGGCATTGCATCCCCGCTTAGCATTGAGTCGGTATGCGGCAGGCTCCATGTAGTCGTCGTTCCATTCGACCCTCCCCCAGAGGAGCCCCCTCCAGATCCTTCGCCTTCCCAGCCCGAATATATCTCAATCCACATCTCCTCACCGCCAGCGTGGATTATGGAGTAAGTACAATCAGGACAAACGACCTCGATCGACTCAGTATATTCACAGACCATCCAGTTTGGGTCTGTGGGATCTGGGTAGCACAACAACTCTTCGGCCCGAGACGAGAACTCCTCCTTGCCCAACTGATTGCGTTTGAACTTGAGCTTTCTCATCAACCAATCTGTTGCCATGCTGGTATTCGGGATAACACAATGAGCAGCACGCACAGTGGTCCTATCTTTTCCTTTGAGCTCGTAACTCACAATACGTCCTCCGGTCGACCCATCCGCAAGTCCCGGAGGAAAATTTAGATCCTTAACCCCTAACCGCAGAGATCCTGTCTCGGGATCCCTGACTGTAAGCGCGCAGCCATACGCGTCGCTCGATTTGGCTAGCCACATAAGTGCCGGAGCTGTGTCTATAGTGTTGAAGGGTGTAGCTGTTGATTCCGAGAATGCCCGCTTCTCAACAGTTGCGGTGGTGTCTTCCAGATTGTTCACGGTTGCGCTGTCACACCCAATGAATATTAGTCCGGAGAAAACAGCTATTAGGAGTGTTTTTTTCATTGATTTCGATTGAATAAGGCGAATAGAAAAGCACGCCCGTGGTCATGAGGCTGCACATGAACAGGGAGTTGCTCAGCCGCGAAGCGGCTGCTACGCAGTTAAACGTAATTCCAGTACATATCACGACATTGATGCTCAGTACTTCTTGACAATCATGGATTTGCCTTAGGTTCTTCTACACATGTTCTACAAATCCGTGCTCTTACGTGCAAATTGACGCATAAATGATCTGGTTGCACTGAAGGAGAAACATGCAAAAAGGGCCCCTAGAGTGAACTAGGAGCCCTTTATTGATGTTGCCCTACCAGGATTAGTTCGCCAGCTCCGCTGGCTCATCAGTCGGCCGCTTCGCGGCCTCGTGTCAAACCTTCCCCGCGTGCTTCGCACGCTTCCAGGTTCGAAGTATCACGATCGGCCAAATCCAAAAATCCACCAGCGGCCGATGCCACTGGTGGATTTCTGAGTTGCCCTACCAGGATTCGAACCTGGAACCTCCTGATCCAGAGTCACGTGATGTGCGTACGTTAATGGATGTGACACAGTTAGTTGGGGCTATTATCAAGCACCATGATACGCTAGTGATACGACTCTGGTTTATAGGGTCGAGTTGCTAACCCTCGCGTTCATTCGGTTTTTGTCCTCAAATAGCTTGCAGTGACTGTTAAATCTTGTCTTTGAAATCTTAACTGCTGTTTGTTTTGGATCGTCTCCGTTACTGGGTTTCTGTCCGGCAATGTTAGAGCAATCACTTGGACCGTCTGAATCGCAGTTGATTGAGTGAGTATTTGCATCTCAGGCTTACTTTGGACCGGATGGTCCTTTGTAAACAACTGCTGTGATTGTCGGTTACAAGGGGGTCAAAGACATCAGATCGCAATATCGCGACTTCGAACCACAAAGATCCATGACGGACAACAAGAAACGCCGGGGCATCAAGGCCTGGCACATTGCCGGAGTCATTCTGGCCTTCGCGGTGGTCGGATTGACTGGATACGCGTTGTGGCCGGCGTTGGTTGGAGCTGAGGAGCCGGAGGAGAATCGGCCGGACGCCGAACGGACGACATCCAATGCAGTGGTGGACGTCATGGTGGTGGAGCCGATGGCGTTCGTGCTTCGCGCCGAAGCCACGGGCCATCTGGCCCCCTGGCGAAAGGCAGAGATCAGTTCGCAAGCCACAGGCATCGTGACCGATCGCCCGTTTGAGCAAGGTCATTTCGTCTCCGCGGGAGACATGCTGCTGCAGCTGGAAGATCAGGAGCAACTCATCTCTGTGGCAGAAGCCGAGACGGAGCTCCTGAATGCACAGATTGAATATGCGGCCAGATTGGCCGGTTCACAGGCTGCCTCGGCCGATTCCACGCGTTTGAGCCAGGCAGAAGCCACGTACCAGCGGGCCCAGCAGGCGTATCAGGACGGCGCGCTGACGCTGGAAGAGTACCGTCAGGCCCGTCGGCAATATGAGGTGTCCGTTCTCAGGTCGGGTGCGCGACGGGAAGAGGTCGAAGCCGTTGTCACAGGGCTTTCCCAGGCGGAGCAGCGTCTGGAACGCGCCAGGCTCCTTGCGTCCCGTATGCGGGTGGAAGCGCCCATTTCCGGGAGACTGGCGGATCTGAAGACAGAGGTCGGGCAGCGCGTGACCCTCGGGTCTCCCATCCTGACGCTGCTGGACGATTCGCGGATGAAAGTTGAGGTCAGTGTCCTGGAGGGCGATCTGATCGGATTGAAGCCCGGGGCCTCGGCGCGGGTGCGGATTCCCGCCGTTGGGGACACCACTGTTTCGGGTCGCATCCATTCCATTAATCCAGTGGTGGACCCCTCCACCGGAACAGGCACCGTAACGGTGGCCATCGACAACAGGGACAGGGCCTTCATTGCTGGCGTGTTTGCATACGTGGATCTGGAGACCGACCAGTTGCCGGACCGCCTCGTCGTGCCCACGGAATCGGTACTGGTCCGGCAAGGGCGGGATCTGGTTTTTGTAGTCGAGGGAGGGCGCGCGCAGTGGACGTATGTGACTACTGGTCGTCGTTCAGGCGATTTCGTGGAGATCATCGAGCCGCTGGCGCCGGGCGACTCCGTGGCCGTTTCGGGTCATCATTCGCTGTCCCATGATGCCCGGATTGCCGTTGGCAACGTCGTGGAGTACGCATTTTGACCCCACCAATCCCTTGAAACGACTGATCCAGGCGTGCTTCAACAGGCCGGTCACCGTCACGGCCTTCTTCCTCCTGGTGTCCGTTCTGGCCATCACGGCCTACGTGCGTCTGCCAGTTTCCCTACTGCCTGATCTTCGCTACCCGACGCTGGTGGTGTGGACGCCGTACCCCGATGTGCCGCCTGAGCGCGTCGAGCGGGCCATATCGGAGCGGGTGGAAGAGGCGGTCAGCGGAACGGACGGGTTGCAGAGATTGACCTCGCGCAGCATGCTCGGCGGCAGCATGGTGCGACTGGACTTCGGTTGGAATACGGACCTGGACCTGGCCATGCTCGATGTGCGCGAGCAATTGGATCGGCTGGGCGATTCGCTGCCACAGGAGTCGGACCGCCCCATTGTCCTGAGGATCGACCCCAACGATAAACCCATCATGATCCTTTCGCTCTCACGGGCGGATGGCGCATCGGATGGTGTGGAGTCTGATCTGAGCGCCCTCAAGCAACTCGGGCGGGAAGTAGTGGCCCGGCGTGTGGAACAGCTCCGTGATGTAGCAAGGGTCATCGTGACAGGAGGGTTTGATCGCCAGATCGACGTCTTGCTTGATCCCGCAGCGTTAGCGGCTCACGGCATCAACCTGGTGCAAATGGAATCGGCGCTAAGGACAGCCAACGTGGCGCAACCAGGCGGGTCCATCCGTCGGGGTCCTTTCCGCTATTCGGTGGAAGTGACCGGAGAATTCGAATCCGTTGATGACATTGCGGCCACGGTCGTTTCCTGGAGCGGAGATCGCCCCATTCGGCTCCGGGATCTGGCAGAGGTGCGAGAAGGCGTGGACGAGCGGCGCGGGTTGGTTCGCTACGACGGAGCCGAAACCCTGATGCTGCTGGTTGAGCGCCGCCCCGATGCCAACACCGTGCGTGCTTCCGAGGAAATCCGCCAAGCCCTGGCGGATCTTCAGGAAGATCTGGATGATATCCGGCTGGACGTCGTGGTGGACGAAAGCGTATTCATCGAAGAAGCCATCAGTGGCCTGACGCAGGCGGTCTTGTTCGGTGGTTTGCTGGCGCTCCTGATCCTCTTGTTGTTCTTGCGCAGAAAACGGGCCTTGTTGGCCGTGGGTCTGGCCGTACCACTGTCGCTCGGCATTTCGCTCATACTGTTTGAGGCCCTTGACATCTCGTTCAATCTGATCTCGCTGTCGGGGCTGGCCCTGGGAGTCGGAATGTTGGTGGACAACGCCATCGTGGTGGTGGAGAACATTGCGCGCCTGCGCGAAGGCGGTCTAAGTGAGCGGGAAGCAGGCATCCAGGGCGCATCAGAGGTGGCTGGTGCCATCACGGCCAGTACGTTGACCACCGTGGCTGTTTTCCTGCCGCTGACACTGGTCGAAGGACTGGCCGGACGATTGTTTGCCGATCAATCGTTGGCCATCGTGGCATCTTTGACGGCCTCCTTGATCGTTGGGCTTACCGTTGTTCCCCTGGTGGCAGCGTGGTCAAGTACGGATGCGGGCCGCGAAGACGAATCGGTTGAGGCGAGAAAGGAAGGGTGGGTGATCCGGATGTATGAGGGGCTGCTTTCGAGCGCTTTGAGGCACCAATTCGTGGTCTCGATAGGCGCCCTCCTTTTTCTGGTGATTGGGGGCTGGGTGGGACTGGAGGTGCACAGGGAAGTCGTTCCAAGGACCAATCAGGGCCGTCTGAACATCCACATGGCGCTTCCGGCTGACGCTGATCTGGCTCTCGTATCCGATCGGGCCAGGATTTACGAAGAAGCAGTGCTGGAAGCCGCATCATTCGAACACATGCTGGCCGACATCGGGGAGCGCGACGAATCCCGGTTGCAGATCGACCCGCGTCCGCCGTACGAGGCTGATCTGTTGACCGTAATGGCGCCGGAGGTGGATCTGGATGAGGCCATCCGGGAGATCAACGCCATTCCGGTCCCGGCCGATGTGCAGGTGGAGGTGGCCGCAGAGCGTACCCAGCTCGAAAGCCTGCTTGCCAGCGAAGAAGCGGACCTGTTCGTGGATCTGTTGGTGGAGCGTCGCGAGGAAGGCGCGCCAGTCCTTGAGTCGGTGCTGTCATTGCTTCAGGCGATGCCGGAGCTCGTGAATGTTCGGCTCTCGGACGATTTCGAAGTGCCGGCTTATCGGCTGATGTTCAATCGGGAGACCATGTCCCGATACGGAGTCTCCTCATCGCAATTGACCACCCAACTGGAGGCCGCTGCCAGGGGAGCGCATGCCACCGATCTGCGCTCGGTCAATGAGGAGATCCCTGTGTTGTTGCGCACGCCACGCAAGGCTACGGTGGAAGCACTTTTGTCAGAGCCTGTCCCCACGCGTGGCCGCCTCATGCCGCTTTCAACCTTTCTTGCGGCCGAGTATGTCCTGCTTCCCGCTTCGCTCATGCGGGGCGACCAGATTCCAATTCTGCGGATTCTGGCGGATGTGAGTCAGGAATCGGATCTGGATGATGCCACCCGCGCCATCGAAGCAGCGCTGGACCCCGTTTTGCCTTCCGATGTGAGGCTGCGTATTGGTGGTGCGAATGAAGCGTTCCGCAACAGCCTTCGAGCCGTGGGCATCAGTTTCCTGTTGTCCATCCTGCTGGTCTACCTGATTCTGGCCGCCCAGTTTGAAAGCCTTGTCCAGCCGCTGGTCATCCTGATGACGGTGCCCCTTGCCCTTGCCGGGGTAGCGTTGATCCTGCTCGTTACGGGACAAACGGTCAACCTGATGAGCCTGACGGGATGTGTGGTGCTCATAGGAATTGTTGTCAATGATGCCATCGTCAAGGTGGACTTCATCAACCAGCGCCGCGCAACGGGCGTAGCGCTCATTCCGGCCATCATGGACGCCGGTCGGGATCGGTTGCGACCCATCATCATGACGACCGTCACCACCGCATTCGGGTTGCTTCCACTGGCACTGGGCATCGGTCCCGGTGCTGAATTGCGCGCGCCGATGGCCATCGTGATAACAGGCGGACTCGTCGCGGCTACACTGCTGACCCTGATCGTGGTGCCCGTCTTGTACTCGTTGGTGGTGCGATCTGATGGGTGATGCGCAGCAATCGGATTCCAAGAACGTTGTGGGCCCGGCGCCCGCTTGGTTCACGGCCTGGTTGAGCCGGCCCGTCGGTGTGCTGGCTTGGTCAGCGGCCATCCTGTTGGCTGGTCTGTTTGCCCTCCGAAGTGTGCCCCTGGAATGGGCCCCTCAGATTGAACTGCCCTCGGTGACGATTTCGGCGTCGTGGCCAGGCGCGTCGCCGCGATCCATGGAACGCTATGTGACGGCACCCATCGAGCGGGCGGTCCAGAGGGTCTCGGGCACAGAGGATATCCAGAGTTTTTCGCGCGAAGGTTCGGCGCAGGTGACGGTCTCGATCCATGAGGACACCGAGATCGGATTGTACGTGGCCGAGCTCAACGAACAATTGACCATTTTGAGGGATGTGCTTCCTGACCGTGTCACGCCGCGACTGACCAAGCAGATCCCCGAGGAGCTAAAGGACGAGCAGGGATTCATGTCCCTGCAGGTGATCGGCCCCATGTCCTCGGATGAACTGCGCACGCTGGCGGAACGGACGGTCAAGGCACGCCTTCTCAGTATTGGCGGGATCGCTGAAATCGAAGTGATCGGGGGAACGGTGCGGGAGGTACTGATTTCGCTCGATCCGGAAAAACTGACGGCATATGGACTCGGGCCGAACGACGTTCTGATGCGGGTTCGTGAGGAATTGCGGGACGAGGCGTACGGGAGTGTCCGTGGCAAAGGTCGTTCAGCCCTGCTCTACCGCGCATCGATGGAACGCTCCGCTTCGTTGCATGACCTCGTTATTGGGGGGCGAAATGGTGATCGGATCCGGCTTTCCGATGTGGCGAGAATCTCCAAGGGGCCGGCGCCGGTTCGCACGATCAGCCGCATTGATGGTCAGGCGGTCATCACGTTGAGGATTGACCGTGCGCGTGCCAGTCATATGATCGCGGTTGCCGAAGCCATCCACGCTTCGGTCGACATCTTGCGAAGCGAACTTCCGGAAGGCGTCCGTTTGCTGGTGGCCGATGATCGGAGCGAAGAGATCCGAGAGCAACTGCGAGACGTGCAGACGCGAGGAGGCCTCGGGCTTCTGTTGGTCGTGTTCGTGCTCCTGTTCATGCTGCAGAACCTGCGGGCAACGCTCATCGTCCTGTTCAGCGTGGGCGTGTCCCTGAGCATGGCATTCCTGCTGCTAGGTCCGCTGGGTCTGACGCTCAACCTTTTGACCATCGCCGGGCTGGTTCTGGTGTTTGGATTGCTGGTGGACAATGCGGTCGTGGTAGTCGAGCAGCTGCAGGCCCGGCCCGGAAAGGGGGGCGAATGGGAAGCGCTCAAGACCGTATGGCTTCCGCTGGTGGGAGGGACGTTGTCCACGATTGCGGTCATGCTGCCGCTGGTCTACCTGTCAGGAAATCTGCAGCAGCTGTTTCTGCCGTTTGGCATTCTTGTGGCACTCACGATGACCGCATCGTTGGTTACCGCGGCGCTCCTGGTCCCGGTTATTGGGCGGTTCCTGCCTGTCATCCCACCTCATGAGCGGCGGCGAGGTCGACTGCGTCGATGGAGCGGCGCGCCCTATAAATGGGCAGCCCGCTTTCCCAAACTCACGCTGCTGGCTCTGATCCTGTTGCTCGGCGTGCCTTTGTGGAAAATACCGACACACCTGACTACGGCCGACTCCATCGAATTGCCGGCTGATGATCCACGGGTTCGT
>Ga0255762_10000637_pt1 | contig 31135 bp, 10 predicted proteins | sample 101ome_16_FD_179962 | JGI IMG/M metagenome (GOLD analysis project Ga0255762, IMG submission 179962) | Coastal salt marsh microbial communities from the Groves Creek Marsh, Skidaway Island, Georgia - 101401AT metaG (version 2) | ecosystem: Environmental > Aquatic > Marine > Intertidal zone >...
TCATCACAACCAACTGCTGTATCTACTGAAGGCACTGAAGATTCATCACAACCAACTGCTGTATCTACTGAAGGCACTGAAGATTCATCACAACCAACTGCTGTATCTACTGAAGGCACTGAAGATTCATCACAACCAACTGCTGTATCTACTGAAGGCACTGAAGATTCATCACAACCAACTGCTGTATCTACTGAAGGCACTGAAGATTTTATTCAGCCACCGTCTATTGGATCTGAAGAAACTGAAGAGGAATCACAAAAAACTGATATATCAACATCAGAGACTATTGATAGTGGTTTGATTTCTGTTGTTGGTTCTGATGGCATTGTTGAAGATTCTCAAAAAACGATAAACAATTCTGATGATGCTGTAGATACAGTACAAACTTCAGTAATTGCATCTGAAGACGAAGAAGAAGATTCTCAACAAATAACTGTCAACTCTAATGATGCTGTAGATACATCACAAATAATAGTTGTTGCATCTGAAGATGAAGAAGAAGATTCTCAACAAATAACTGTCAACTCTAATGATGCTGTAGATACAGTACAAACTTCAGCAATTGCATCTGAAGATGAAGAAGAAGATTCTCAACAAATAACTGTCAACTCTAATGATGCTGTAGATACAGTACAAACTTCAGTAATTGCATCTGAAGATGAGGAAGAAGCGGCGCAGATAACAACCATATCTTCTAACTCTATAGACATTTCAGAGATAGAATCTATTATTCCGGCCGAAGATGTTTCAGATATTTCTTTAGATTCAAATTTAGAACAAGGAGAAGAAGTAGATGCTCAAATCCAGTCTGTAGCAAGCGCTGAGGTGCGCGAAGATGTTGCTGAAGCGGGAACTGCATCAGAAGATATCTCTGTAGATAACGATGTGGCTGCAGCGTCTAACGCCGATACTGCTGTTGATAATAGTTTAGAAATTATACTTTCGACTGATGATAGTTTGGACGACCAACTCACATCTGGGACGGTTACGGATGAAATTTTAGATTCTTCATTAGAACTTTCTACAAATTTAGATGATACTACAGATCAAGCAATACTTCAAACACCACCAGTTGATGATACTACAGATCAAGCAATACTTCAAACACCACCAGTTGATGATACTACAGATCAAGCAATACTTCAAACACCACCAGTTGATGAAAGCGAAGATCAAGCAATACTTCAAATACCACCAGTTGATGAAAGCGAAGATGTTCAACAACCCATTGTAGTTACAGCAGAAACAGATATTAATGAAGATGCAGATTCATTCATAGGTGCAGATATAGCAATAGATGATACAGATTCTTTAGTTACTGCAAAAGAAGAATCCGTAGACAGTACAGAATCTATAGATGCTGGAGAAGATCCTTCAATTGATACTTCTGTTGTTTCTATTGTTTCTGACGAAACATCAGAAGATAATACAATTCCTGTTGTGACAGCTGTGGAAGATGAAGTCGAAGAACCTACAATTTCTACAAAATCTGAAAATGATAGTATTGATTCTGAAATTGTTTCTTCAGCTCAATCAGAAATTCCTAATGACGAAGCTGATTTTATAGAGACTGGAGTTGACCCCAGTGAAGATCAGAGTTTGGAATTTACTCTTCAAACAGATTCTAATGTTGATTTTACTTCACCTCTTCCAGTTTCAGAAGATGATTTAATTCCAGACACTGAAAATATTATTTCGCAACAAGATACAAATATTGACCTTACAGATAGTGTGTCTCCTAATATTGACGAACCAACAGATGAGACTGTTCCAGTATTAGCACAAGAAGATGTTAGAACTGATCTTACAGATAGTGTATCTCCTAATATTGATGAACCAACAGACGAGACTCTTCCAGTATTAGCACAAGAAGATATTAGAACTGATGATAGTGATTTCGTGGAATCGCAAACCGATCTGCGGCCTGATGAGACAAGTCCAGTTACGGCTCAATTCGATGAGACAATTGATAATGATTCAGCACCAGATTCGCAAACCGATCCACGGCCCGATGAGACAAGCCCTGTCACAACTCAATTCGATGAGACAATTGATAATGATTCAGCACCAGATTCGCAAGTAGATGATCAGCCCGATGAGACAAGTCCTGTCACAACTCAATTCGATGAGACAATTGATAATGATTCAGCGCTAGATCCTCAAGTAGATGATCGGCCTGATGAGACAAGTCCAGTTACGGCTCAGTTTGATGAGACAATTGATAATGATTCAGCGCTAGATCCCCAAGTAGATGATCGGCCTGATGAGACAAGTCCAGTTACGGCTCAATTTGATGAAAGTTTAGATGATACTGACCCAACTATAGTTCAATCTGACCTCATAGAAGAAGATACAATAAATCAAAATGGCGGCGAAAACCTTGAAATAGATGATACAGATATTTCTACTCTAAATGAAACTCCAGAAATTGATGATACAGATGCTGTTCCAACTGCTGAAAATTCTGTCGAAATAGAAGAAATTGTTTTAGATTCGAGTTCAGAGGTGCCGGTAGATGCGGATATTGATTTATCTGGAATCGAAGATACCGTAACAGATCAGGACACTCCAAATCGTATAAGCGATGATGTAAGTTTGGATGACCCTCTAATATTGGAGCCATCAGTAGACGATACAACTGATGATGCTGTTGTATTTTCTAAAAATGACGATACTGTAGATGATGATGCAATAATATCAATTATTGAAACAGATCTTATTGATGATACTGAAATAAATTTAGGATTTACTGATGATATTCTAACAGACCAAGACACTCCAACTATCGGGGTGGATGATGAATTAGGAGATGAGGATGTTGTATTTGTAACTTCGACAGACGATACGATAGATGATGCTGTTATTGTAGAAACGGTAGTAGATGATACGATAGATGATGCTGTTATTGTAGAAACGGCAGTAGACGATACAACTGATGATGCTGTTATTCTAGAAACAGCAGTAGATGATACAAATGATGAACAATTACAAGTAGGTGCAACAACTGATGATACGGCAGATCAAGAAACTCGGCCGAGACTTAGTGTTACTATAGAAACAGATTCGCAAATAGTTCTTAGATCTGGTACAGATGAAACTGATACCGAAGCATTGGTTTCAGTAGTTCCAGATGAAGATCCAGTCCAAGCACCAAACATTCCTAAGCCTCCGGCTGAAGAACCTGTAGAAGAACCTCCTATTTCAAAGCCAGGCGAAGATACATTACCAGAATTAGCTCCACCGATTAGTGAAGGTTTGGATGATTTTAATAGAGAAAAAGGAATAATTATAATGAGAACTGGAGAAGATAGGTTGTATGCGTTAACTCCTGTTTTTGATAGCGTAAAAAATAGAAATATTGGTCCGTTTATTGATAGACGCGATTCAGATAGATATTTTGGATAATTAATAATGCCTCAGGTACAAATACGTGGCGGAACAAAAGTTCAAGCCAGAACAAGAAGGATAGATAATATAATTTTCGATTCTGTGGCCGAAGTTACGGTGCAGTATGTAAATTATTATTATGATGAGTCAAAAGAAAAAAATATTGCCCTTGAAAAGTTAAGAACCTCAATCACATTTGAAACTATCACTTCAAAGTTAGAATATAATCATTTAGAATTAGATTTTTTAGAAGGAACCACTAGTCCATATGTTCCAATTGGTACAGAAAGTATGGAAAAATTTGCAACCGTTTCTGCGCCCCCTATAGATTATGTGGCAATACATAATGAATTTTTGCCAGGAAAGTTTGTAAGTTCTAAAAATCATAGAGAAAGATTTTCTGGAGATGATTCTAGCAGATTTGTTGTGCTTGATGATAATTTTAGAAAAACTGCTACTATGCCATTACGGCACGTACACACTTTAAATAATCCTAATGATTCTGGGCCGGGGGATGCGTTTCATTTTTCCATTTTATCTAGAAATATACTTACAGAAAATCCCAAGGTTAGAGTTAGTGTTTACAGAAGCACTTTGGAGTATGAAGATGCAATTGAAAATTTGGATGAATTTCAAAGAGGCTTGTCGTCTGTATTCGTTCAAAGCTTTGATTATTCGATTGAGGGTGTTGGATGGAATAGATTTGTAATAAATTTAAGAACTTTAAACATACCTATTGGTAACTGCTTGTTGTGGTTTGTTATTGAAAGATTGCCAATTATAATTGAAAATCCATTTGATATTCCTTCTGGAGAATATAATGAATCATTTAATGAAACTAATATACAAATAGAAACTATCGTTGATGATAATTCTGAAACTAAAATTTATAGATTTTTAAGTTCTATAGATGATTGGATTGATAATGACACATTAACAACTAGGCCCTTTTCTATTCAAATAAATGGAGTCGATTTAACTTTAGATGTTGATTTTTCATATCAATTATTTAAACATAGAGAAACTATACGAAAATTAGAAATAACATTTTCTGACGATGTTCTTCCATTAACTCAGGAAGGCGAACTTTCATCTTTCTCAGGAGTTCTTACAGTTGAGCCTAGAACAACAGGTGTTAATTCTTATGCTATTTTATCGAATTGGTATAAATTTTCACACGGCGCAATTTTTACCGATGGCAGCGCGATATATCCATCTATACCTTCTGAAATTGATTCGTGGCAAGTTAACGCGGATGACGCGATTTCATATACCAGAAACAGTCGGTCTTATATTGGATTTGTTTCTCCTGACCCAATCGAGTCTTATGAACTAGAAACTCAAGTTTCTTCGACAGGAAGAGATGATGATGCTATAGGTGTTGTGATTGGTTTTGCGAAAGATGAGGATTATGAATATACATTAAGTGCTGTTAGAGTTCATGGTGGTATGTTTGGTGGAGTAACTTGGATGTTGGCTACAAACATAGCACAAACAATATCATTTAATGGTAGAACTATATCTGATAAAATTTCTAGTCATAGATGGTATCTTAGAACACCAGCCGGAGAAATAGATTATGAAACAATCCCTAATATTGGAAGAAATTGGAGCAATACTCCAACAGGAGCAAAAATAAAAATTAGAAAAGAGGGAAATATTATAAAGGCATGGACAAGCCAGATGAATTCTGATGTAATTGACCCTGCAAGTTTAATTGAAATTGATCTTAATGAATATGAAGATACTAAAAAATTCATTAACTCTCGATTTGGATTCTCTACTTATTCACAATCAAATTCAAAATTTACTAATATATCTTTTTCTCCTATCATTGGAGAAACGAACTTAGAAGATATAAAGGCCGGAGAATTATTTGTTGGGGGATTTGCTACTGAGATTGCTTCCACTGAAGTCAAAAATTTAAATCCAAAGGCAAATCATGAATTTATAGATTCAATTACAGCCGAAAGATTTATCATAGATGGGCCAAAAGTTGCGAAAGAAAAATTTAACTTTATAACATTTGAACTAACTTCAGCAATAGACACTGATTCTGAAAATTTCATAGATTTAATTAAACCAAGTCTATATGCTGGAACTATACTTGATTATACTAATATTAGTATGCTTTTAAAAACTAAAAAACTTACATTTACACACAATCCTTTTACTGGATTTAGAATTGATTATCTCACCGAAAACATTGATTCTCAATTAGTGTCAGGCGAAAGTTTAGTTGATATATTAAATAGATATATTTCTCCTACGAACGACTTATTTGCTGCTCAAAAATTAGTAGAAATCATCGAAGGAAAAGACGCAGCGAAAAGATATGTTGAGTTTATATCTTCTGAAATGAGTCAAAATATTATACAAAATATTTCAGGAGAATTTACATCAACAGGAGTTTCTATAGAAAATATTTCTAGTGAATTTGCTATATCTCAAAATATAAGTAAAAAAATAATAGAAGTAGGATATGCTGGAATAAAATATGAATTCTCATACGATCCTATCGATAGAGTGCAAAATTTAGATTCTATTACTAAAGAATTAAATCTTTCAGAATTTATTTCTATTTCTGATATCGCTTCTATTCAAAATTATGGAAGAGAATTAAATAGAGCAGTAGATATTTTAAAAGAACAAGATCTTGTTATGGATATACAATCTGGATTGTATTATTTCGAACCCCAAGATTATTTAAATGATATTACAAAATCTATGTATTTTGGTAAACCAAAAGATAGCATTATTCCTATCAATTATGGTTTCCAAAAATATACAGATTCTACAGAAAAATACAAAAAATATATTGAATTATCGAAAGACATTCTATTTGAGTTTGAGCCCTTTGCAGAAAACCCAATAGATATTTTATTCAATTCTGAACTCTTTATTGAAAAACCAAAAGATATAGAATATGATACTCTTTGGATGAATGCTCCATCCGATATAGTTTTAAACACAGAACTATTTTATGAAAATCTAAAAACAATAAATTTATCAAATTTGGAATTTAATGAAATTCTTAAAACGGTTGATATTTCACAAAAAGATTTTTATGAAGAATTAAAACTTGGAAATATTACACAGAAAGATTTTTATGAAATTGTAAAATCTATTTTTGAAAAAGAAAAAGTTTTCTATGAAATTCCAAGAAACATAATTCTTGGAGACAAAACATGGAACGAAAAAATAAAAATTATAGAAATTAATTATCCAAAAACTTCTTTTTTTGAACGAGCAAAAGATATTAGATTTGACGCCAAACCATTCTATACAGAGACTTTAAGTAAAACATACATTAATAAAATATTTTTCGTAGATATGGATATGTGGAATAAAACTCTAAATTTCTCAGGATTTGAATTAGAAACTCAAGATGTATCATATTTTATTGAACAATATTTTATGCAAACGAATGCGGTTACTCCAACAATTGGGAAAACGATATTTGGCAAAAAAATGTTGGAAGAAATATTCAGGCCGAACTTTAGAATTATAGAGAAAGTATTAGAATTTTTCTTCGATTCTTTTGTTGGTGTTTCGTCTAATTTATTCGATGTGAATAAATTTCAACCAACTTTTTATGACAAAATTACTTCTTTTCATCCCAGAAATGGGGGTTCAAACGCATATGGACATGAGGTATTAGAAAATGGTAGAAGTTTAATAGCTAGATCAAAAAAACCTGTTTTAAGTGAATATGTGGTTGAAAATAATTTTGAAGCTGCTGGACGATCAGGCAGACACGAAACAAATGTTTATAGTGAAACTCAAGTTATAACAGACATTAATTCAAATTTTTTATTTGAATTTTCTACAGTCGATTGGAATTTAGAAACTAATAGTAAAATGAATGAGATTTGGGCTTTTAATAATGAAAATAATAAGTTTAACTTTTTATATGATATAGAAGCTATGGAAGGTAGAATACCAGAATGTTTAACTCTTACTTCGACAGGAAGATTGACAGGAAAGCTTTCGGAAACTGATAAGTTTTTAAGAAAGTATGCTTTTGAGCCTTGGGTAAAAACTCAGGGATTTACTAATTCGAATGGAGAATTTGTATCACATTTTGATAGTTTGGATTATGATTATACTGATTTTGAAGTAGTAGATCCTAGAGAATTTAGTGTGCGATTGGTGGGAAGAAATATTACAACTGGTACTATTGACATTATTGCTGTAAATGATGGTGATGAGTTGGTGCCAGGTGAGGTTGTTAGACAAGGTCTTTCTAATTTTGTCGTAGGACCAAAAGTAACAACTTTCAATAAAGATGTTAATTTAGGAAATGGAATAGTAAATAAAACAATTTTGCGTTATGAATTAGAAAGATTAGAAGGCGACATCAACATAACCAGAATTGAAAGGGTTCTTACCGATGTCTTTGTAACATCCTCTAGCATATTAATTAATAACATCGCTGAATTAAATGAACAGATTCTTTTTTCGGAAAATTTACAAACCACTGAGGTTTTGTTACAAAGAAGGAATAAATTACAATCTTTATTGGATGCGGTTGGGCCGGATGAAGGAATTTTTGCCACCGAAACGGCATCAGAAACTGTTGAAGTAGAGACAATTGAACAAGAAGATGGAACACAGTTTTATGTAGATGATTTTCTTACAGATAATTCTGGTGCAGTTATAAAACAAGTAACTCTCATTTTCAGAATATATAATAACTATTCATTTGATAGAGATTTATTCATTCATAAATCTCCACAGATAGATGATTCTCTATTTGCTTCTAGAACTGAGTGGTTAGAGGCAAACAGAGAAAATAATAATTTCAGATATAGTTCTTTGATAAATAATAGAGCAATAGATAGTGAAGTTATTGATGTGGTTAGAAATTATTATAACTCAAAAATATCAGAAGTGGAATATAATGCTAGGAAAGCTGAACTAACAGAATTAAGAGAATACACAAATCCAGAACAATACAATAAATATATGAATTTCCTAGATTCTTTATCTAGAGATGGGACTAATTATGACCTTTCAAAACTTTTAGATGTTGATTATTTTACAAAAGAGTTTCCAATACTACCTTCTAAATTTGAATACTTGGAAAATATTGCAAATGAAAACGGAACATTTACATTGAATTGTGAATATGAAGTGGATGAAAAAACATTCTATGAAGCCACAGATGATATTAGAATAATAAGAGGATACCCAGTATATGCCAGCTGTAACTAGATTCGGAGACTCCTGCACAGGACACGGTTGTTTCCCCCCAAGAAAAAATATAGCCGCAAGCGAAAATGTGTTTGTAAATAGTATTGGTGCTCATAGACAGGGAGATGGGTGGGCGGTTCATTGTTGTCCTCCGCCAACTTGTCATGGTTCTGTGCTTGCGATGGGTTCTCCTTCAGTATATGTAAATGGAAAACAATTAGGAAGAATTGGAGATCCAGTTGCGTGTGGGTCTACTGTTGCAAGTGGATCTGGAAATGTTTTTGCCGGTGGTTCAACTATATCTGTTTTGTGATTATTTTGAGATATAAATAATAAATTAGGAGTTTTAAATGGCACAGGCTTTTCCAGTAAAGGCAGTATTACAACAATCTGGTGATGTTGTACTCGCTGAATTTTTAGAATCTGATTTTGTTGGAATTCTTGACGGTGGAATCGGTGCCGGTGGCGATGCTGTAGAAAATGGATTGCCAGAGACAGCAACAACTGCTGAAATTTTAGAAGCAGTTAAAAATACAATGAGAAACAATTTTAATCTTTCTAGATTTGATGCGTTTCCAGACTATGCATCTATGAATGCTGAAAATCCAACTGTTGGTAGACTAGCACAAGATGAATCAACAAATACATTTTATTATGCCTCTGGTGAAGCATGGATTCCTGTAGGTGCAGCATTGCAAGTTGCGGGACAAATAACCGCTGAATTGGAATTTGGGGGTGGTTTAGATGTGTCGTTTGATCCAAACACTCTTATAACAACAGTGTCCGTTAACTTAGCACCATTACAGTCTGAAATTGATGAAATAGAACTTGGCACAGGGCTAAACATAGATGGAACGTATATAGTTCCTAATGGCACAAATTACATAGATACATCGACCTCTATTGCAAATGCGGTTAGTTTGTTAGACGCTGCGATATTTGCGGAAAGAACTAGAGCAATAGGAGTGGAAAGCGGAATTATTGGTGATGTAACAACAATTGAAGATAACTTACAAAATTTTGAATACTCAGGACATACAGCATCTGATGTTTCAGGATCTGGTATTATTGGAATTGCATATGATGCCGGAACTGGTAAGTTTAGGCCAGAGACTAATTTTTCTGTGGGTGGATTTATAAAATTTCAAAAACAAAATGGAACTAGAGATGATCTTCCTCTCACCACCACTTTCGTTGGAGATCAATTAATAAGTGGAACTGTTGAGTTTTTCTTGCAAAATGGAACACAAGACGATATCGATTTGATTACGAATGGCGTATAATCTTTTTTTTATAAATATAATGAAAACGAACTAATTCAAATTATAGGAGTTTATTAAGAATGTCCGTATCAATTAATAGAAACAATATGACTCAGCTAGATGGTTTCTATGCTGGCGAAATAAGAGAAAAAACAACACCAGTCCTTAAACATCTTGCGGATGACCTTCTTGCAAATGGATTTGAAGATGTCGGGCCAACTATTACAAAATTGACATTGAATAATAAACAATTGACAAAATATATTGATGAATTTATTGTTTATCATTACGATTCAAATTGTATTACTCCATCAGAAGGAGCATTTGGTATTGGTGACCCTATTAACGCAACTCCTGTTCGTGCTTTTGGAAGCGGCTCAGTTGATTATTTACTGGATGGAATTGGAAGTCAAAGAGTTAAAAAAATTGATGATGTTTATTTATATGACGATTGGCATCTCCACCTTTCAGAAGAACTTCAGCAGGGTATGACATACACAGGCGCACTAGATTTAGAAACTGCACTTGGGCCAAATTGCGAACTTTTTTCTTATTTAAATCCACATCCAAATATGCGAGGCGGCGAGGCTAGATGGCACACTTCACTTCAAGATAATGCTGGAGATGGAACCGCTCAAACTGTTATACACATGGTAAGTACTGAACTCTTACAGGAAGGGGATATTCTTTTTGAAATTGCTGGCGTTCCAACTGTATCGCCATTTCCAACTATTACTGCAATAAACTCTAGCACATCTATTACTATGGACCAAGCAGTTACTTCTACTCGCGGTGATGAATTAATTTTTGGTAAAGATCAAGCATTGTATGCGGCTGGTTCCACATCTCTTAGACCAGTTGACCTTTACAACGGCCATTTTTATAAAAAACGTCCCTCCGCAGTTCCATTATTATCAACCGCCGGCCCTGCTAAACAGCCTGGATATGTGGGATTGCCAGGAATTTCTGAAAAAATTTATTATAATGAATTTAATAAAATTAAAAGACTCATCACAACCGCAGCCAGAGGTGTTACATTTATGCCTGCTGCATCAACTGGAGTGAATACTGAAGCAAAATTGCGTCATTATAAAGAAGAAAAAGCAGCAGACGGAACAGTCAAACATCATTTTTGGATTTCTAACTATAAGGACGATTTTTTCTTTCCAGCAGGAACAGTAGAACCGTCTAAATATCAGGGAGACCTTATGCTTGGTTTTGATTCTGCATTTACAACAAATGTGTTTCAAATTGGAGACATTTACACTTTTACATTTACTCATAAAGGAATCGCTCCAGCACCAGATGTTATCTATGAAATTCCAGTAATTGTTGGATTGGACCCGACAATTAAAGGGTTTACTCAATCTCTTCACGAAGAAATGCAAAAATCTCCTTTAGCAGATCCTAAAGGTGGTGTTTTCTCTGCAATTATTGATCCAGATAGAATTGGTGTTATTGAATTTACATCTAGAGATATGGGCCACAGTTTAACAGCGTCTGTTTCTAGAACCGCGCGGCCAAATCAATCTTATACAAATTCAGTTGTGAATTTCATTGTTCCGCAAACTCAAGCTTCATCTACAGTAACTGATGGAGTTACAACCTCTACAGGCGCGACATATACAAATGGTTATATCCATGAAGTGCAAATTAGAGGATTAGAAGGTTCTAATATTGGAGATGAATTCCAAATCACTCTTGAAGGTGTTGTTGATGAAGATGCAGCAGATGTTACATTAACAACAGCAGTGAAAGATGTCGTAATTGATTTTACAACTAATGTCAGTTTAAATGCTTCTCAATTGGCAGAGGCCATGGCGAATAAAATTAGAGCAAATGCTTATGTATCAAAATACATGAAAGTTGAAGCAGGTGCAAACTTTATTACTATCAAATATGATAGAGCATCTTCTGCATACATGAAAAAATCAATAGTTGGCGCAACTCATGGATTACTTGGTGTTGATTCTGCAACATTGACAGGGACAATTGGCGCAACATCTTCTTCTGAATATTCACTAGATGGATTTTTAGTTGCCGACCTTCCAACACATGCAGCATTCACAGCAAATGTGACAAATTTTTATACAGCAGATGTCTTACATAGTGTTGCATCAACAGGAGTTGAAGATGGTTTGGATTTTGAATTGGCAGAGACTCAAGCCGGTGTAAATTCAGCAGTTTCCACAGTTCGTTTGGGTTTCCCTCTTGCAAGAGATTTGGGAACATTTGCAAATCCTCCGACTGGAAATTGGACTGCTTATTCTAATTTTAAACTCCCAGGCAAAGGCGCTGGGGGTTCAGGATTAACAAATTATTTTGTTTCTTATGAAATGCAAGTTTTGTCAAATGAAAACAGACCACTTGGGCCACAAGTTTCCTTTGACACCAATTCTCTTTTATCACATCCAAATACACAATATGGTGGCTCATCATCTGGAGAGGTTTCTTGGACAGAATTCGATAGATTTACTAAAGAAATTGAAATTGAATCCTTTGAATATATTGAAGATTATTCGATGGGTCCAATTGTTTTAGAATCTTCATCAACATCGCAATTGTCTGGATCGAATGGAGATCAACCTTGGAGACTACGATTAGATGTTTCTAGAGGACAGGAAGTTAGAGAAACTTCGCCATATATAAATCCAAAAGTATTGGAGACTAATCAGGATCCTAGAAGCGTTTATGCAACTACAGGATATGAATATTTGAGTGTTCATGTCGCTACTAAATTTCAGCTTCAATCAGATGGTGATATTTCTGAGATTCAAGGAAGAGATGGAATTCGCAAAGGCGATATGAGAGAGCCAGGATTTTTAGGAGCTTTAAGGCCTCAATTTAATGGATATTTAGAAACAATTACTCACTTAGTAAATCCATATGTAAATAGACTTGAACTTGAAGATAATATTCAAAGTGGATTCAATATCTATGGTGGTTTGGTTGGAAGTCAACATTATACTTCAGCATATGCCTTAAAAACAATTGGGCCCGGCGCGACCGGAACCTACAATTTTTCAGAAGCATTCTCTTTACCAGCTGGAACAACAGCCCCAACACTTCCTTCTGGGACTTCTATAACTAAGGGAGTATTATCTGACGATGAATATAGATTTGAAGAAAAACTATTAAAAGGAACTTCTACTGAAATGTTGAATGATACTCCATATAATAGTGGATCTTTGAGAATACAAAAAGGATTGTTTAGAAGAACTGGAAAATTCGGTCCTGAGATTTCTGGACAGTATCCAATGAGTTATACATTAACTGTTGCGGATCATGGAATTTCTTTTTATATTAAAGATCAAGCATCTCATGCACAGGCAGATGACAATGCATTCTTCCTTGTTCAGAGACATGTTGATGCAACGACTGGCCAACCAGATTTTACATCAGAACATCAGCCATTACATTGTGTATATCAATCTTCATTACCTCCTGTATTGTATTCTGACCTAACTCCATATTTTACTGAAAAACAACGGGTCAGGGCAAATTCTTTGGCATATCAAGGAATTTATGATGCCTCTGGAAATTATACATATGAATTTAGAATTGATGAGTTGAAAGATGAAGAACTTCAGGCTCTTGAAATGGATACACAGGGCCGATTTAGGAGATTTGTTGTTAGAGAAAAAGACACATTAAAACCTTGGGATAGACATGTTTTCGCAGGAATCAATGAAAGAGATTCTCATGCGGTGTTAAATCCTTTGGAACAACTTACTCTAAACGACCAAGGACAACTTGTAATTCAGTTCCCAAATAGATTAGGTTCTCAAAGATTCCTTTATACAGGAACAGAACTAGACTTAATTGCATTCTGTGGAGCTGGAGCAGTAGGTCAAGATACACTCATCACTAGTGATAGATTTAGTACTACTGGAACTAATGACAAGAGAAGATTGTACAAAGGCCAAATGTCAACTGAAGCTTTTGGAAATGGTATGCGAATTCTTCAATTAGTTGCTGGACATGGAATCGCTACAACGGATGTTGATACAAGTCTACTGTCCTCTTAATATGAATTATTGAAGGGGGATTTGGAGAAAACTTAGTCTCCAAATCTTCCTAAATAGTAGAAAAGAGGCTTTTCATGACTAATGTAATTCCAATAAGAGTTATAGTAGATGGTTCTGGAGACACAACTGGTTTAAGTGAATTTCTTGTAAACGAAACAGTAGGTCTGGACCATGGCGGAACCGGCGCAACAGATGCGGTCGGTGCAAGAACGAATCTTGGACTTTCTACTATCGCAGCAACTGGAAGTTGGACTGACCTCTTAAATAAACCAGATACTGATGCAATTCCAGAAGGTTCTACCAACCTTTATTTTACAGATGAAAGAGTGGACGATAGAGTTGCCGCTCTTTTTGTTGATGGAACTGGAATTCAAAAAACATATGATGACGTTGGAAATCTTCTAAACATTTCTATAGACTTTAGCGAATTCGACTCTGATGATATTGTCGAAGGCGCAGTCAATACATTCCTTGCAAATAGAACAACTGATAATATTCCAGAAGGTTCAACAAATCTTTATTTTACAGAAACTAGATCAAGAAATTCCATTAGTGCAACTGGAAGTATTAATTATGATCCAGCTACAGGTGTAATAAGTTATACCCAAGGCGATACTGATACAATCGTAGAAGGCACAACAAATCTCTATTTCACAAATGAACGTGTCGATGACAGAGTTGCTGCTCTTATTCAAGACGGTGTTGGCATTGTCAAAAATTATGATGATGCTGGTAATCTATTAGATATTGCTATTAATTTTACAGAGTTTGATACTGATGATATTATTGAAGGTAGTGTAAATACATATCTTGCAAACAGAACTACAGATGATATCCCAGAGGGTTCGACAAACCTTTACTATACAGACGCAAGAGCAGACGCTAGAATCGCCGCTGCAAGTGTTGATGCACTATCTGATGTAGATACTACAACAACTGCACCAAACACTGGAGAGGCGCTTGTATGGGACGGAACAAACTTTGTTCCTGGCGTTACATTTAGTCAAGGAGATTTTGATACTGCATTTACCAATAAAGACGCCTCCGATTTAAATCTTGGTACTCCAACAGATGGAAGTCTGAGTGATGGAGCTATAATTTTAGATTCTACAGATAAAACAGTAGATGCTATTGATGAATTGAATGAGGCGTTAAACAACATTAGAATTGGTGTATTTGTAAGAAGTGTATCATTCACCGCATCTCCACTTGCGGGGGGTGAAGGAACTACAGTAACTTTATCTTTGAATGTTGATGGTTCTCCAAATAGATATGATATTGATTGGGGAGATGGTTCTAACACAAATGGCACAACCGACTCAACACCAAGTCATACATATACATCCAATGCTGGAAGTCCTTATACAGTGACCGTTAGAGCATATAATAGTTCAGGGTCGGGTGCTGGAAGCGAAGCAACAGCAACTAATACAGATTATATTATCATTTATACAGCAGACCCTAGCACCGCATTTGCACTTTATAGAACTGTTTCTGGTGGTTCTTCTCTTAGCGGAAACGATCTTTATGTTATAGAGGGGCAAAGTTTATATTTACAAAATATTACTACAAATACTTTAATGGCAGATGTTACATATAATGTGAATTGGGGAGATGGAAGCGCACTTGATAATATTGCATCTGATGTAGCAGACGGCGGTGTGAGTGGTTCTAGATTACAACATACATGGGGTGCAAATACAGATACAGGAACTGGAAGAGATACAGTTATATTAACATTAGACTCACACACCACAGCCGATCCTTCTGTAATTCCAACTAGTACATCCCTGCAACTTAAAGTATATGATCCTAATATCTCAACTCCAGCGGGATTGAGCTCAAAGTCAATAAGTTTTACTGGTGATGTTGGAACTTCTCCTAAACTCGTATCTGGATTTACAGATAATACTGGAGGCACTTCTCTTGTGGCAGGAAGCAATGTAGATAGAACAACATCAACTTCTGGTTCTGTTCAGTCTACTACAATTTCTACTTTTGCATATAATGCAGATGGTGGAACACTTGACGCAATTGTAAATGGTTCTTCAGATGGACAAATTACTTTTGATGGTAATGATAATTCTGGAACAGTCACTAGTCTTGTTGTTACAGAAGAAAGAGATTACAATTTATTAGACTCTGATGGTTCCAGTATTTCATTCACTTCCAGTGTATATCACCCAGATTTATATAAAGGATTCAAGGCTAGAGTTTCCAAGAGCGCAGCGACACTTAGTATTGGGATAAATAGTTTTCAATTATCTCACTCGACAACTGGAAATACAAATCTTATAGAATTTGTAAAAGACGATTTAACATCTACACCAACAGTTACTTCTGGCACTCTTTCTGAGAATGTTGGCAATTACAGATATATTTCTGGAATTCCGTATTATACTTCAGGTTCGTCTTTGACCTTGAGCGGAGTTACTATTAATAATTTTATAGGTCAAACGTATAGAGATACATCTAGTGTTGTGACTGTACAGAGCGGAACTAACCAAGAAGGAACTTCTCAGTCTGCCATTTCTACTCAAAATTATAATTATTCTCAAATTGATGGATCTGTTACTTTCTTGAGTGATGGAATTCCTATTGCAAACACTGGAAATGGTTCTGCATACTCAATTGGAGATTTGACTGTTAATATTACGGGTTCTGGTGTTAGGACTGTCGAAACTATAAGTATTAGTGCTAATAATGTAAACGGAAGCGGAAGTTCGGTGCAAAACAATACAGCTTTACAGGTTCATACATCATCTCAATCAAACATAGATGAAACAAATATTAGCGTTTCAAGTTCTCTGGGTTCTGGTTTCAATGATGGTGGAGTTAGAGTTTTTGATTTTAATTTAGCAACCACCACAAATCCCTCAATAAATGATGCAAACAATTACTATACAAGTAATCCATACACTGAAGGTTCTGATCCAGGCGTTGTTGGAACACAGGAAGCGACACTTAGATTAGGAGATATTGAACACAATACAAATGATTACAGTAGTGGATATCTTCCAGTAGGACCAGATCGTTCTGGTGATACTGGTCAACAATATTTTACTTTTGCTTTCAGACGCACAGTAGTAGCAAACTTCAATATAAATATAACAAGTCCTAGTGGTGTGGCGGGTGTTTGGATTGCAGCTCCAGGCACAGCCATAGGAGCCACTAGTTCTATAAACGGATGGTTAGATTGTGGTGTTCAATATGCTGGTGCTGGAATCCCAGGCGCAAACACTGGCTCGGGTGGAAATGGTAGCAATGGTTGTGCCTCAACTGGTTCTGATAGGATTCTCCCAAATGCTTCTTTGAGCGGAAGTTATACCATGACACTAGGAACTGAAAATCTTACAAATGCTACTGGAAATGTTGCACTTGTACGGATTGCATTAGATTCTGGTCAATCTATAACATCACTTAGTGTGTCATAGGGGAAGTCATGGCGATAAACGACAATCAAAAACTTGACTTTCTTTGGAAGAAACTTGGTTATGGTGTTTCAAAGACTGACATAAATTCAATAAAAAACGCCACAAACGAAAGTATTCCTAGTCCACTTTTGATTAGGGGCGATAGGCTCTGGGCCGAAGCAGACCAAATTCCCACCACAATTCCATCTTCAGACACTTCACAAGTACAATTAGAAACTATAGAAACAACTGCTGATGCAACTGCATCTGCGAATAGAACTTGGAAAACTGGTAATGGTGATTGGATACCACCAGAATTTGGTTCTACATATCAGATAAAAGTATATCTTGATAATTCAGGAGCTGCAAATCCGGCTTCTACAGGAACACAACTATTTGCTGCTGGTTCTGGTAATAATGATGAATGGTTTTTTGATTATCAATCTGGTGTTCTAAACTTTATTGGAGATAATCTTCCAAGTGGAATTAGTGGAAAAACTGTATATATTATTGGTGCAAGATATATTGGCAATTTTGGTATATCTGGAACAACTGATGGAATTGTTGAAGGTGCCACAAATCTCTACTATACAGATGAGAGAGTTGATGACAGAGTTGCAAATTTAATTTTAGATGGGCAGGGAATTACAAAAAGTTATGATGATGCTGGGAATCTTCTAAACATTGCGATAGATTTTACTGAATTTGATTCGGATGATATTATTGAGGGTGCTGTAAACACTTTCTTAGCATCCAGAACTACTGATGATATTCCAGAAGGCTCAACCAATCTTTACTATACAGATGCTAGAGTTGACACTAATTTTGCAACTAAAACTACAACCGATCTTACGGAAGGCACTAATCTTTACTATACAGATGCTAGAGTTGACACTAATTTTGCAACTAAAACTACAACCGATCTTACGGAAGGCACTAATCTTTACTATACAGATGCTAGAGTACAAACTTATTTAACTGCAAATAACTATGCAACCATCTCTACAGTAACACAACAGGTCGCAGCACAAATTGGAGCAATTCAATCCGATCTTGATGATGAGATTTATGATAGAGAACAAGCAGATTTAAATCTTCAAAGTCAGATTGATAATTTAGTACTGAACGACTTGACGGATGTAAGTGTAACTTCTCCAACTTCTGGAGATGCTCTTGTATGGAATGGAACTTCTTGGATTCCGCAAGCTCCATTTAGTCAAGCAGATTTTGATTCTGCTTTTGCTGCTAAAACTACAACTGATTTAACTGAAGGTACAAACCTTTATTATACTCAGACAAGATTCGACTCCGCATTTACTGCAAAATCTACTACGGACCTTTCTGAAGGAACAAATCTTTATTATACAGATGAAAGAGTTGATGATCGTGTCGCAGCCCTAATTCAAGATGGAGTTGGGATTACTAAAACTTATGACGATGCTGGTAATCTTCTAAACATTGCTATAGATTTTACTGAATTTGATTCTGATGATATCATTGAAGGTGCTGTAAATACTTTCTTGGCCTCTAGAACCACTGACGATATTCCAGAGGGTTCAACAAATCTTTATTACACAGAAGCAAGATTTGATACAAGACTGGCAACAAAATCTACAACTGATCTTGCAGAAGGTACAAACTTATATTTCACAGAAGAAAGAGTAGATGATAGAGTTGCCGCATTAATTCAAGCAGGAGAAGATATTTCTGTTGTATATGATGATGTTGCAAATACTCTAACGATTGCACTTGCATCTAGTGTTGATGGTTTAGATTTATCAAATAATAGTACTGATGACCTTTCAGAAGGTTCTACCAATCTTTATTACACTGATGCAAGAGTTGATGCGAACTTTGCAACCAAGACTACCACAGATTTGACTGAAGGTACAAATTTATACTATACTGATGCTAGATTTGATGTCAGACTTGCAACTAAGACAACAACCGATTTAACCGAAGGTACAAATCTCTATTATACAGAAGCCAGAGTTGATGCAAATATTGCAACAAAAACTACTGATGATATTACTGAAGGTGCAACAAATCTTTACTATACAGATGCTAGAGTACAAACTTATTTAACTGCAAATAACTATGCAACCATCTCTACAGTAACACAACAGGTCGCAGCACAAATCGGATCTTTACAATCAGATTTGGACGATGAAATATATGATAGAGAACAGGGCGATCTTGCTTTACAAAATCAAATAGATTCTTTAACAACAACCGATGTTGCAGAGGGAACAAATCTCTACTATACAGATGCTAGATTTGACGCTAGATTGGCTGCAAAAACTACAACCGATTTAACTGAAGGCACAAATCTTTATTATACGGACGCAAGAGTTCAAACAAAACTTGGTGATGTTTCTGGACATATTATTCCAGATACAGATGTAACTTATGATTTAGGTAGCACAACCAACAAATTCCGCGATTTATATTTGAGTGGAAGTTCAATTTATTTGGGAAGTTTACAATTATCTGATAACAATGGAGCTCTTGAAGTTACCGCAAGTGGTTCTACAGAAGTATTTGCGACAGAGACATATGTTGATACTGCAATCTCAAATCTTATAGATACTGCTCCAACCACTCTTGATACTCTCAATGAACTTGCTGCAGCACTAGGAGATGATCCAAATTTTAGTACTACAATTACTAATTTGATTGGAACAAAACTTGCAACAGCAGATTTCAATACAACTGCTGACACTTGGTTGGGAACAAAATCTACAACTGATTTATCAGAAGGCACCAATCTTTATTACACAGATGCAAGAGTAGATGCTAGAATTACTGCATCCAATCCATATGATTCTTCTGATTTTGATACAGACTTTTCTGGAAAGTCTACAACAGATTTAACTGAAGGTACAAATCTTTACTATACGGACGCTAGGGCGGACGCTAGAGTTGCTGCTGCAAATATTGGAGTATTGAATGATGTAAATACAACCGGCATTGCTACTGGAGATTTCCTTCTGTATGATGGTAGTGAATTTCTACCAGTCGATTTTGCAACTGAAGTAACCACATATGCAGACTCTCGTATTAATCTTGCAAGTATACAAGACTTATCAGATGTAGATGCAGTTGATACACCAGCAAATGGAGATGTTTTATTATATGATGCTGGAAATAGTAATTTTGGATTTATTAATCTTGGTAATGAAATTAATTCATATTTCGACATACGATTTGCAACAAAAGATACAGACAATTTAACAGAAGGCACTACCAATCTTTACTATACAGATGCAAGAGTTGCCTCTTATTTGTCAGGAACAGGTTACGCCACAACTTCATATGTCACAGCGCAAATTGCAAGTATTTCTTCAGACTTAGATGATGAGGTATATGACAGAGAACAGGCAGATTTAAATTTACAAAGTCAAATAGATTCACTGACAACAAATATTGGCGCTTTAGTTCTTGACGATCTTAGTGATGTAGATACGACTACAACTGCACCAACTAATGGACAAACTCTCATATTCAATGGTACAACTTTTGTGCCAGGCACTATTTCGGGTTATACAAGTACAGATTTTGATACAGACTTTGCAACAAAATCCACAACTGATCTTTCTGAAGGAACAAATCTTTACTATACAGATGCTAGAGTTAGAACTCACATCCAAGGTGCCGACCTTGATATGGGTTCTAATAAGATCTTATTTTCCAATGTTTATGCAAATACTGGAGATTTACCAAATGCTTCTTCTTACCATGGTATGTTTGCACATGTACATGGTACAGGAAAGGCATATTATGCCCATAATGGACAGTGGGTAGAACTTGCAAATCAATCTGAACTACCAACTAGTACTGATGATGTTTCAGAAGGTTCTACAAACCTTTACTATACGGATGCTAGATTTGATGCAAGACTTGCAACAAAATCTACTACTGACATTTCTGAGGGAACAAACCTTTACTATACAGATGCAAGAGTTGATGCTAGAATTACTGCATCTAATCCATATGATTCTTCTGACTTTGATACGGACTTTGGAACGAAATCCACAACTGACCTTTCTGAAGGTACAAATCTTTACTATACAGACGCAAGAGTTCAATCATATTTAACCGCACAAGGAATTGCGGCAGAAACACTGACTTCACTTGGAATTGCAGGAAATGTTCTGACATATACAGATGAAGATGGTAATACAACAAATATTGATTTATCTCTCTACTTGGATGATACAAATCTTGCAAGATTGGTAAGTGGTACATTAAATGGAACTACTGGTATTGCAACGTTCACTAGAGATGATGCAACAACATTTACTATCGATTTTAGTCCTCTATTTGATGATACAAATCTGTCAAGAATTAATAGTGCAACATTTACAAATGGAACATTAACTCTTACTAGAGATGATGCTTCTACCGCTGCAACTGTAAGTTTGGACGGAAGATATCTTCAAGATTTGTCTGGTTTAACTACAGATAACCTTTCGGAAGGTTCTACAAATCTTTACTATACTCAGACAAGATTTAATTCTGCATTTGCCGCTAAAACAACTACAGATTTAACTGAGGGTACAAATCTTTATTATACAGATGCTAGATTTGACACAAGACTTGCTACTAAAACAACTACAGATTTAACTGAAGGTACAAATCTATATTACACCGATGCAAGGGTTGACGCAAGAATCGCTGCAGCAAATATTGTGTCTGGTTCTAGTATTGATGCACTTTCGGATGTAGATACCACTACAGTTGCACCAACAGATGGCCAGGCGCTTGTTTGGGACAATACAAATAGTAAGTGGGTGCCTGGCGCTTCTGCTGGTTCTTCTATTGATGTATCGGATATTGCACCTTCAAGTCCAAGTGACGGAGATTTGTGGTTCGATTCTTCTGAATTAAAAACTTATATTTACTATAATGATGGAACTTCCTCACAGTGGGTAGAAGCCGCAGGAAATGTTGCATCTAATGTACATCTTTCTGATGCAGCACCAAGTACTCCATCAGAAGGTGATTTGTGGTTTAACAGTAGTAATCTTAGACTATATGTTTACTATAATGATGGTTCATCCTCTCAGTGGATTGAAGCTTCTGGTTCTGTAAATTCTGCAGGACAGACTTCTCTTGATGACTTAACGGATGTAGATACAACCACAACTGCACCTACAAATGGACAAACTCTTGTATTCAACGGTACAAATTTTGTGCCTGGCACTATTTCTGGTTATGCAACATCAGATTTTAATACAGATTTTGCAACAAAAGATACGGACGATTTAACTGAAGGTTCTACAAACCTATACTACACAGATTCCAGAGTTCAAACAAAACTTGGTGATGTTTCTGGACATATTATTCCCGATACAGATGTAACATATGACTTGGGTAGTTCAACTCATAAATTTAGAGATTTATATCTAAGTGGAAATAGTATTATTCTTGGTGGAATTACTCTCACAGAATCTTCTGGTTCTCTTTTAGTAACACCAACTGCTGGTGGAGCAAACAACACTTTCGCAACGGAAAGTTATGTAGATACTGCAATTTCAAATCTAATAGATACAGCACCAACAACATTAGATACTCTCAATGAACTTGCCGCAGCACTTGGTGACGATCCAAATTTTGCGACTACAATTACCAATTTGATTGGAACTAAACTTGCAACTGCTGATTTTAATACAACTGCCGATTCTTGGTTGACAACAAAATCTACTACTAATCTTTCAGAAGGCACCAATCTTTACTATACGGACGCAAGAGCAGATGCAAGAGTAAATCTACAAACAGGAACTAATTTAGACCTTAGTTCTAAAACAACCACAGATCTTGCTGAAGGTATAAATCTATATTATACTCAAACAAGATTTGATTCTGCTTTCACTGCAAAGTCTACGACAGATCTTTCGGAAGGTACAAATCTTTATTATACTGATGCAAGAGTTAGAGCTCATGTAGAAGGACAAGATTTAGATTTAGGAACTAATAAAGTTTTATTCTCTAACATGTATGCTACAACTGGAGATCTTCCTTCTGCTACTTCATATCATGGTATGTTTGCACATGTGCATGGTACAGGCAAAGCATATTATGCCCATAGCGGTAGTTGGATAGAACTTGCAAATGATAGTCAAATTGTTGCTCAAGATTTTTCTTGGAGTTCAATAACTGGAACGCCAACAACATTAGCAGGATATGGAATTACAGATGGCTATGTAGACGCAGATGTAGATACTCACCTCAATACATCAACCGCAACATCTAATCAAGTACTTTCATGGGATGGCACTGATTATGCGTGGGTTGCACAATCCGGCGGCGGAGGTGGTGGAGCTTCAGTTTCAGTTTCAGATACGGCACCAACTTCTCCATCTGAAGGCGACTTATGGTTTAATTCATCAAACACAAAAATGTATGTGTATTTTAATGATGGGACATCTTCTCAGTGGATTCAATCCAATCCTTCTGGAGCAACATCTCCAATCACCGCATCTGATACTGCACCAACCAATCCAGTTGAAAACAGTATGTGGTTTGATTCTACAGACGGAACACTATATTTTAGATATAATGACGGAACATCTGAGCAATGGGTAAATCTTATTGGAGCTACATCAAATGGCGGTGGTGGAGGCGGCGGATCTTCAGTAACTGTATCTGATACTGCACCAACCACACCAACAGAAGGTGATATGTGGTTTGATAGTAGATATGCGGTTTTACTCGTCTATTATGGAACACAATGGGTAAATGTATCAGGCGAATCTGGTTCATCTACAACACCATCTTGGCAGGAAACAACAAACCACACAGCAAGTGTTGGAGATAAACTCTTTGTTGATTGTAGTGGTGGTGCCGTGACTGTGACTCTTCCAGTGTCACCATCTATGGGAGATGAAATTAGAATAATTGATGCTACAGGAAATGCGTCTACAAATAATATTACTATTGCAAGAAATGGAAGTAATATTCAAGGGGTTGCAGACAACTTAATTATAGATACGGATAGGGCTGCCTTTGGGTTGGTGTATTACAACTCAACTCAAGGTTGGTTGTTAATGGAGAGATAATAAATGGCACAGAATTTTCCATCAAGTCCATCTAATGGTGATACGTTTACTGCTAATGGAGTTGTTTTTGTTTACAATTCTACTAAAGGTGTTTGGGCAAAACAAGGAACATCTATACCACCAGTAGTGTCGGGACATGTTATACCAGACGCAAATGAAACCTATGATTTAGGAAGTGCTACCAATAAATTCAGAGATTTATATTTGAGTGCTGGCACTCTATATCTTGGAGACAAAACATTTTCTCAAACTGATATTTTAGACTTTGACCTCACAATCGATCCAGAAACTTTCACTATCAATGTTGATGCACCAGATGCCGGCGGGGGAATGGATTGGAAATGGACTTGGGATGCCGGTAAGGTTGCATACACAAGACTTAAAATTACTAACGCATTACAGTCAAATATTCCATTGTATATTGATGGTACATATGTTGTAAATAACTTCGCTGCCCATGATTTGCATGGCGGAATGACACAAACACATAAAATATATCTCAAATGGATTGACGGGCCAGGAATAGACAATTTGGTTTCTTGGGCAACTTCTACTTTGAATGTAACTGGTGTTACTCATCCAGATATCAATGGTGGACAGGCCACAGAAGTGCAAAGATTGAATATTAGTATTCCGTCTACAATAACATTACCAACACTTACACCACCAATAGTTTCATATGATGTCTCATTTGCAAACACAGGATTTTATACTTTTGGAGGTTCGGCACATGGAGACAATCCAGACTTAAATCCATTGTATAGAGGCGGAACATACACATTCAATCTAGATGCAAGTCTTTCTGGTCATCCATTCTATCTTACCACGGATGACGGTACAAACTATGTCTCTGGAACATATGTTGGAGAATATACAGATGGTGTCACTGGTTCTAGAAATGAAAGTGGTACTCTTGTATTTACCGTTCCAGCTAATGCACCAGATACATTATATTATCAATGTGGCATTCATGGCGCGATGAGAGGTACAATTACAATAAAAGACCTTGCAGTCGAGACAAATTCAGAGAATAATTATATTTTGTATTTTCAACATGACCAACAAGGACACAAAACTCCTGTTGAAGTAAAACCAGTGCCAGTAATTAATGATGTAGATAATCTGACACTTGTGTGGGATGGTACTACGAATAAATTCAAAGCAAAAGACATGGGCGAATATATGGATGATACTGCCCAGTTTCAGTCTAAGATAGAAAAGGTTATTAACGAATCTACTGTAGTTGAAACTGGTTTGAGTGACGCAGAAGTTTCTACAAAAATTAAAGATGAAACAATATTCAATATAAATTTGCATCAAGGCGGAGCACTTCAAGTTCATACTGGAACTAAGCGTTGGTATGCTCCATTTAATCTACAAGTTACAGGGATTGCTTCCAGACTTGGGACAGCTGCGGATGCAACAGTTGGTGTTGATATTAAAAAGAATGGAGTTTCAGAGGAAACATATTCTTTTGGTGCAAATGCAACAACAACTACAATTACAAATCAAATTATTAATATGAATGTAAATGATTATCTTACAGTTGATGTTACAAGTATAGGAACAACGAATACTGGAGAAGATCTTTATGTTCAATTTACATATAAAAAAGTATAAATAGTAGAAAAATCGGAGATTACAATGGATTTTACCAGAGATGTAGATGTTGTAGATGAAAACGGCGAAGCTACGACAAAAACAATGAATTTTCACGCAACATTAGAAAATGGTGTTGCGGAAGTTTTTTTAGTGGACGCTGAAGGAAATAAAACAAGTTTAGTTTTGCAGCCTTGGAAAACCAATAGAGATGGAACAAGAAGTGATTGGATAGATTTAGATGAAGTTGTTTCTTGGTATCAAGACCTAGACGTAGCATTCTAAGGAGAAAAAAATGGCAAAAATTAGAAGAGCAGGAGCAATAAACAAATATACAGTTTTTGAAGACCCAAGACCTTCAAAAAATACCCTATATTTAGAACATGAGGCGCACGACAAAACAACTTTAGCACCTAAATTTGGAGGAACTCTGCGAACAAAAGTAGCAGGAAATGCTGACGATTTTGATGGTTATTTCTCAGGTAATTATATTCGATTAACAAACACCAACGCCTATGATGGTCGAGCAGGCGGCGCTTACACTATGGCACTGACGAAAGAAACTGCATATTGCTGGCACTACGAAGGAGCGGCTGGGGGAAATCAATTAAATAATGTAGATTACTGGAACTTTTTTTCGATAGACCCCACACTTCAATCGGGTCCTCTTAGAAGAATTGTAGACTCTACTACTAATGATGAACTGCTACTATACAATATTAAAATAACACATTATAATTGGTATTATCAACATTCTTGGTATAACGTGCCAAGCACTAGAGAGCTTTACGAAACTAATCCAACAGATGTTTACGGATATGTTGGTTCGACCACTACTACAGATCACCAAGAACCTGTTTTTTGGACTGTAAAAGATCCAAACAGTGACAGAGTTTCGGGAATTGCTGGGTATTTCAGATGGGGGTATAATTTTAGACCTTGGATGAGTATTGCAAGAAACTCATTTTCATCATTCAACAGTAGTAATGACAAATATGATATTTCTCCATCAAATCCTTGGTGGTATATGTATATTGGACAATCCACACAAGACGGACAGCCACTATACTTGATGACTCATCACGATACAGATTATCAACATTATATTCGTAGGCATAATGTATCAACTGATAATACAACTGATTTGTTTGTGAATACAACTGCACCTAGCGCTTCTGGCACCTCATATGGTGGTGCAAGAACTATGAATGCCACAATGGGTCAACTTCAAAAGATTTCTTCAAAACATTTTGATGATCCTGGCGCAAGTGATAAGTGTTGGTATGTGCCGTATTTTGATACGAGCTATAACTATCATCCATTCGTATTTAGATGGAATCAGTCAACCGATACTTTTACAAGAGATCAGGCAACAAACATCACGGGAGATTTGAGTTCTACACATATGTTAAACTTGTTCGGCACAACCAGTGATAGCAGGGGTTTCGTAGGAGTTGTTTATAACGAAACATTTGTGAATGGTGGTAATAGATATTTAACTGTTATGTATCTTAACGGAGAACATAGATCACAAGATAGTCAACCGCTTGCAAGAACATTTGTTACATATTCAGTAGATGCAGCGGACCCAACAGCTCTTACACACCATTCAGCAGTCACTATTCCAGAAACGGTAAAACAAATTGTTTTCTTGAATGACGCAAAAACACTTTTAGGAGTTTTTGGTGTAGATGCGTTTTATATCTATAATTGGGATAATGTAAATGGTTGGACGCTCACAACAACTCTTGCAGAAAAAGCATTTGCAGTAGGTAGAGATTCTACAGATAGAATCTGGATGGTTGCTGGTGGTGGAAGTGGCACTTACGCAGATATTCATGTTATCACACCAACAATTCCTGTGAGAATCACTATCACTCCTGCCCAATCCTCATATAATCACACTGGTACAGATATTAATAGTACTATCGATGTGAGTGCATATAACATTGCAGGCGAAAGAATTGCAACTGATGTTGAACTATCTATTGATGGTAGTACTATGACTTTCTCAGGTGCAGCAACTACAACAACTGTAACTACATCAACATCAGCAGAAACATCTGTAGCTATTGTTATTACAGGTGCCGGACTTAGTGATATTGTAGCTAACGTATCGATTTAAGGGGGATATATGACAACCCTTACTATAAGTGCAAGCGGGATACCAGATATCAAACCTACTTATGGGAGATTTCCTGTAGGTAGTTATAATTCTAATGTTTCTTGGCCAAGCGCAGTATCCTTGAATGCGTCTCTAGGTGCATATACACTTAGTAGTCAAATAACTCCTGCAACAGTTGATTATATCTCTACAAGATCACCACAACAATTTGCAACTGTATCTGGACATACTTCTGGAAATGCTTTATCAGATTCTTATTCTCCTAACTGGAGCACTGCTGTAAATACAACAACAATAGATGGAAAAACTTGTCTTGATCTAGATACAACTAATGTTATTAGTATGTCAGGAACTGCGCCGGTATTTGGCCAATACTATACTATGTTTGCTGTATGGTATCCTAGAGTAACAGATACTGGATGGAGAACATTTTGGCGCGGGGATAATGATCATAACATTATTGTACAGGATGGGACAAAAAATCTTGGTATGTATTCAAATCGCAATGGTGCTTTTAGGGACACAGGATATGATATTTCAATAGCATGGCAGACAATTATTGTCGTTGGTAGTGGAGATAGTTCTACAGCATCAACGGGAACTCAATCTTATTATATAGATGGACAGTTAGTTGGAACTACAGATAGAGTAGCCTCTGGAACAAATGCATCATCTTTTGGTTATTCTGGTCAGGCGCCAGGATATTTTATAGAATTTGGATTTTGTAATCAGGCATTTTCTACAAGCGAAATTCAAGACCTTCATCAATCACTTTCTCTTGCAATGAGCGGAGGCGGTATTGCTGGTTGGAAGGATAATGCTATTTATACAAACATACCACCATCTTCTTACACAGCACCAGACCTATCTTTCAATGACAGAATAAAAATACAAGTGTCTGCTGAAAATACCATAACATATGCTCCTAAACATTTTAGAGAGTCGGTTCTATCTATAAATAATACAGTTCCTTATAATCTCGCAGAATTGAGGCAATTAGACGGAACACGCAGACAGTATAAAATCGCAAGAGCTATCCAAAGTGATGTAAGTGGTGGTGGCGGTGGACAAACTGGCGGGACTACTGAAATTCAAACTTGGTACTAAGAAATGACGAATTACGCAACTATAAGATATCAACCAGCAGAAGCAACAACGACAACTGTTGCGGATATGACTGCTTTGATCGCTGTCACAGGAATGTCTAATGGAGATCAGGCTTTAGTGCTATCAAGTAATAACTTGTTTATGTATTCTGGTACTGGTTGGTATAAGATTGCGACAATTCAAAACGATTCTCCAACAGCAATCACTGGAGTGAATGGAACCTACGAACTTGCAACTGACGGTACACCTACTGTAATCACAGCAGTTTCTACAGACCCTGAAGGGTTTCCTCTTACGTGGACATATTCTACTTCTGGTTTAGGAAGTATTGCTACAGTATCGCAAGCGGATAATGTATTCACAATTACACCCAGTACTAATGATGATAATGGAGGAACTTTTACTCTTACAATTAATGCAACTGATGGTGTTAATGGTGCAGTGAGTGCAAATACATCGATAGAACTGGAATTTTTTATTGCAAATAGTAATTATACAACTTTATTAGCAACAGCGGTTGATACATCAAGTAACAGTAACATTACGGATTCTTCAACAAATAATCATACGATCACAGTATTAGGTGACGCTAACGCCGGCACGTTTAGTCCTTATCGTCATGGCGGATATAGTACATATTTCGATGGAACTGGTGACAATTACACTGTGCCTAGTGGCCTTCATCTTGGCACTGGTGATTTTACATTTGAATTTTGGATTTGGCCAGATGAAGATTGGACTAATACTGCCGGTAAAATTTTTATGAACACTGAATCTAGTGGCAGTGGCACCACTTGGACTTTTCATGTATCTAATTATAATGGGTATAATGGTTTAACTTTTGGTTATGGTGTATATGGTTCTTATACTGTAGGAAAATATGTTGATAATTATTGGGTTCCACAGGGTGAATGGACTCATCTAGTCGCTCAAAGAAGAAACGGAACTATAGAAATTTATGTAAATGGTGTCAGTCAAACATTGAGTACATATAATGAAAATGGAACTTTTAGTGATAGTGTAAATTTAACAAGCAATCTAACTACAAGAACACTTTTTAATGGAGCTAAAGCTTATGTTTCAGACCTAAGATTAGTCACTGGTTCATATGTATATGATGGTGATTTTACACCTTCAACTGAAAATATAACAGCAGTAACTAACACTACACTATTAACAAATCAAAATCAGTTTCCATATCTTGTTGACAATTCACCAAATGCATATACAATTACATCAAATGGTAATACATCAATAAAACCATTTAGTAGATATGACAATTTCAAATACGAAACAGCCGTTCATGGCGGGTCTGTATATTTTGATGGGACTGACGATGGATTGATTATTCCAGCAGCTGCTTGGGATAGAGATGCCGACTACACAGTTGAATGTTGGGCATATGCAATTGGAGGCCTCAGTATTGCATTGTCAAGAAACAGACAAGCCGCTGATGGTGTAGTTTTCTCTATCGGTGGTAGTTACACAGTATTCTTGGGTATTGGTAGGGATGATGTCAATACATGGGATTTGAATTATACTGGCAGCGTTGATTTAAGATATCAATGGCATCACCTTGCTTTAACTCACGATGCGAGCGAAAAACGATACAAAATATATGTTGATGGTGTTAATGTTTTCAATGGAACTTCTGCATATCATCCGGGCAGTTTAAATACTGTTTTTAACATTGGGTGTGGTGATACTATGAATGCTGGCACGACTTCTTATAGTCAAGGATGGATTGCAGATCATAGAATTACAGATAGTATAGTTTATACTGCAAATTTCACTCCACCAACTGCTCCTCTATCTTCGACTGGATCAGTTTTACACATCCAAGGCACAGATGCTTCCATCATTGATAAGTCTCAAAGTAACAACCTAAAATTGGTTGGAAACACTACTGGTTCAACGACTGAGGTTAAGTTTGCGAATACTAAGTCAATGTATT
>Ga0255762_10000638_pt1 | contig 31117 bp, 17 predicted proteins | sample 101ome_16_FD_179962 | JGI IMG/M metagenome (GOLD analysis project Ga0255762, IMG submission 179962) | Coastal salt marsh microbial communities from the Groves Creek Marsh, Skidaway Island, Georgia - 101401AT metaG (version 2) | ecosystem: Environmental > Aquatic > Marine > Intertidal zone >...
CCCCGTCCTCACCATCGAGCACTAGCGGCGCTCGTTCGTCGTCTCCCATACCTCGTCGCTCCTTCACCGTCGTCGTCGCGGCGCGCGCGGATGAGTGACGTCCGAGCACTCCCAAAAAAGGGTGTTGAGAAGACTGCACTCGCGTGACACCGCGCGCGACGTCGTCACACGCGGTCGCCCGACATGCGAACCGACGACGCGTCGGCGCGGGCGCGTCTGTTGACGCGCGATCGATCATCGGCGGCGTCGACGTCGTACGGGATATCATCGACGACGCGCAGAGGCGGCGACGCGGCGGTGGGTGGGAGAGATCAAAATGATTTCGTGTTGAAAGTAGTAGCATCGAACGAGGACGTCGTCGACGACGACGACGGACGATTAGAACGACGAGGCGGCCGACGACGAGGACAACGAGTGGTCGGGAGGGCGCTGGGGGTGTTCGCGCTCGCGGTGTTCGCGCTCGCGGTGGGGTACGCCGGGGCGCGAACGGGCGAACGGGGCGCGAGCGTCGAACCGACGCGCGGTTTCGCGGCGTTGGGGGATGCGGGCGTCGACGTCGATGATGATGCCGGGCGGTTACCGCGAAACTTTTTCGGTCAAGTGTTGACGGAACGCGAGCGCGCCGAGGCGCCGAGCAAATCGAGCGGGAGGAACAGGATTTCTTTGCGGACGCGCGTGCCCGAGTTGAGCGCGAAACCGACGAGCCAGGCGCGAAGAGGGGGACCCGCCACGGTCACCAAGGCGCGCGCGCGCGGTGTTCCTGGGCTCAGCGCGCACGTGCTCAGAGCACAGCGTTCGAGCGATGACGCGCGGATATTAGTTTTGACGAAACCGTTCGAGTGGGGAATGACGTATTTACAAATTGCGAGCGTCAAGCGATGGGCGCCGGCGCTGCTGCCGCACGTGACGGTTTTGACGTACGATAAGCAGACGCAAGCGTCATGCGACGCGCACCGAGGGGTGGATTGTTTTTATGACGCGAATTTCGTGCGTAAATACGGGGAGGATACGAGCGATATCAAGGCGAGAGACGCCATGTCGTGGCGCAAGGTGCACGCGGCGCTCGAGCTCTTGCGCGCGCGCGTGCCCGTCGTCATTTTAGATTCAGACACCGTCTTCTTGTCCGACCCCACGGACACGTGGACGGATTTACTAGGTAAATACGACGTTGTCGTGAGCTCGGACGTCGGGAACGCGTTCGAGGCGCAGGGGAACATGAACACCAAGCTTGTCATTCTTCCCGCCAACGAGCGCAGCGTCGAGCTCGTCGACCGTTGGCTCGAAGGCGAGAGCCGACTGGTATCAAAGGTGAATTTCGGCGAGTACCCCGAGCAAAGTTACTTCAACTACGTCCTCGTACCTACGACGGCGGGTAAGTTTCACATCCACGCGATGAACGCAGCCGAGGCGAGCAATTTCATCACCGCCGAAGCCGGCGAACAAGGCATCTTCCCAGGAACGCTCCTCGTTAGCGCCTCTTACTGCGGCGACACCACCGACAAGGAAAAATTCCTCCAACACGTCCTCGAGACGAAACACCGCGCCGAAGCCTCCCTCGGTATCGGTCCACCGACGGACACGGGCGGATCATCCATCCTCGGCCACCTCTCAACTTCGACGGATTTCGATCACGACGGCTCCCCGGACGCCGTCGATTTCCCCCATCCAGAGCTTCGGTGCGACCACGTCAAGCGAAGGCTCGTCGCTCAGCGTCGGTACGAAATCACATCAGATCGTCACATCGTCTGGACGTGAGCGACGGCCGTTTCATTAGCTATAAAGTACTAGTAGACGACGCAAATGTCAAAAAAGTAGCCAAAAAGTGCACTCTACTCCATGGCCGACGTCACACTCGCACCCGAAATCGCATCTGACGCACCCATGCCGAAGGAACCCACGGCGCGGGCGCGCGAGCGCAAGATTGCCGTCATAGGAGGCGGTGTCTCCGGGCTCTCCGCGGCGTATCTCTTGCAGCGCGCGGCGAACACCGGCGCGCACGACGACGGTGAAGAGACGACGACGGCGGAACGGCAAAAAGTGATTGAAAAAGATGCCGCATCGTTCGTAAAGGGTTCAGCGAAGACGTCGCGACGACCGACGACGGTGACGGTGTTTGAAAGCGAAGAAACCCTCGGTGGACACGCGTTGACGACGCACTCGGCGACGGCGGGTGGGAAAGTCGACCTCGGGTTTCAGGTGTTTAACATGACGACGTATCCGCACTTGGTCGGGCTCTTTGGCGAGCTCGGAGTGGAGAGCGAACCGAGCGACATGTCGTTTTCGTTATCCACCGGGGACGTCGAGTGGGGATCGATCGGGCTTAAAGGGGTTTTCGCGCAGCGCTCGAACGCGAGGAGTGGGAAGTTTTTGAAGATGATTCGGGAGATTTTGAGATTTGGGAGGGAAGCGCCCGAGGTTCTCGAGCCGTCGCGGGCAAAGGAGTTTGAAGACGTCTCTTTGGGTGAATATCTCACGAAAAGGCGGTATTCGCAGTTTTTTCAAGAGTCTTATGTCGTTCCAATGTGCGCCGCGATTTGGAGCTGTAGCGATGACGACGCTTTGGCGTTTCCGGTGCGCACGCTGGTGCGATTTTGGGTGAACCATCACTTACTCAACGTCGTGGAGAGACCGGTGTGGCGCGTCGTTCGCGGTAGATCAGAAAAGTACGTCGAAGCGATCGAACGCGAGCTCAGTGACGTTCGCACCGGGGCATACGTCGAAAAAGTGGAGCGATTACCGAGCGGTGAGCATGTGCGCGTGACGTACAAAAAGGTGGACGCCAAGGGAAGAATGCGCGTCGAATCAGAGATTTTCCATGAAGTCGTCTTCGCGTGCCACAGCGATCAAGCGCTCAAGATTTTAGGTGGAGCCGCAAGCGAAGAAGAGTACAAGGCGCTCGATGCGGTCAAATACCAAGAGAACGAGGTCTATTTGCACACGGATGAGACGCTCATGCCGCGCAACAGAGACGCATGGGCGTCGTGGAACTGCATTCGCGGCGACCGGCTCGGGTTGTCGGACGGCGAACTTGCCAAGAGAAGCGTGTGCGTCACGTACTGGGTGAACTTGCTTCAAAACCTCGAGCCTGGGACGAAGGATGTTTTCGTGACGCTCAATCCGCCGCGTCCGCCAAAGGAAGGAACTGTGGAGTACAAGGTAAATTTGGCGCACCCGCTCTTCAACAAGGCGGCGATCGCCGCGCAAGACGAGATTCGCGAACTTCAAGGCCGCGACCGCGTTTGGTTTGCTGGTGCGTGGTGCGGCTACGGTTTCCACGAGGATGGTATCAAGTCTGCCGTCGATTGTGTGGACAAGATGCTTGGCAGATCATCCGTGCCGTGGATGCCGCGGTCGTGCGATCCAAAACTTTCTTCTTCGACGAAAATAGTGTTGCCATTGTTCCAACGCGCGTGCGTCGGCTGGCTTCCGGATGACACACGTCTGCGTATGATTTTACCGGATGGAAGCGAACGATTGATGTGCGGCAAGGGTGCGACCGACTCATCGGCGACCATCACCATGACTGTGTTTAACCAGCGTCTCTTTTTGCAAACCATTCTCCGAGCGGACATTGGCCTCGGTGAGTGCTACATGAACGGCGATTTCGACGTGGATTTGATTGCGTTCATGGATATGATTTGCAAAGGCCACCCGGGTGCCGCTGGGGTGGACAGCGAGACGTGCAAGCCGAAGATGCGCTTCGATCCCATTGGCATTCTCACCGAAGCTGTCAACTGGGTCGGCGCACAAATGGAAATGGCTGCGCACAAGGCGCTGAGCAACACCAAGGAAGGTTCGCGTAAGAACATCGAATACCACTATGATGCCGGTAACGACTTTTACAAGCTCTTCCTCGACGAGACGATGCTATACTCGAGCGCCATTCACGGGGACATTGACGATCCTGCCATGTCTGTCGACGTGTTGAAGCAATTCAAGACGTACGAGGAACAGGAGGCGCATCTCGAAAAGTCGCAGTACGCCAAGATTGACGCAATCATCGCCCGTGCTGACATCAAACCGGGCGATCGTGTCCTCGAGATCGGCTGCGGTTGGGGCACCTGCGCCATCAGAATGGCGAGCGAGAAGAAGTGTCACGTGACTGGTTTGACGCTCTCTCACGAGCAGCACGCCGAAGCGACGGCTCGAGTCAAGGCTGCTGGACTCTCGCATCTGATTGATATCGTCATCTGTGACTACCGCGACGTCCAGGGTAGCTTTGATAAGGTAGTGTCGATCGAGATGCTCGAAGCCGTTGGGCACGAACACTTGCCGACGTACTTCTCCACGGTTCACCGAGTGCTCAAGCCCGGAGGCCGCGCCTCGATCCAGGTCATCACCATGCCCGACGGTCGATACGAATCGTACTGCAACAGCGAGAGCGACTTTATCCGTGCTTACATTTTCCCCGGCGGGCACTTGCCGTCCGTCGGCGCGATGAAGGATGCCGCACCAAACGGCTTGGAGTTGACTTCGTACGACGACATTGGTTTGCATTACGCCGTGACGCTTCGGTTGTGGCGCGAACGCATGATGCACCACAGCGAAAAGATTCTCTCCATGGGCTACTCCCGCAAATTTTTGCGCATGTTTGAGTTTTACTTTGCTTACTGCGAGGCTGCGTTCGCCAACAAGTTGATTTACGATTTGCAAATGACGTGGACCAAGGTGGGCGACGACGCGACGAGAAGTGTTTCGTTCGCTCGGTCATCCGCGCCGGACGTTCGCACTCTCGCGTCGATCGGCGCCATTTGCGCAATCTTTGCCCAGTACAACCCAGTCTTGGCGATCGACATGATGTCCATGGCGGTGCCCTTTGGCATGTTGTGCGCGTGCGCTTTCTCCCTATTGACGCTCTTGTCAATCGTTGCTATGCACGTCTCTCTCCCGCGATTCGGTCGCAAGGTGAGCAAAGTCAAGCTGGAAGAGGCATCCACCGCCACTGGAACAATCATGGAGCGCTCGTTGGCGCTTACCGTGCCGATGATGAAGTCCCTCGTATCGTTTGCGCTCGGCGTCGCCGCGTGCCTCTTTGTGTTGAAGACGCAAAATTTGACGACGCTCGTCAAAAAGCAAGCCAAGGCCGCGTCCAAGCTTCGCCGCGCGGCGAAAGCCACGACGGTTGACACCGTCTCCTGGGCGCTTCCGAACGCTACCCGCGGTCTCGGCGAGGCGACCAAGCTCATGACGGCGTACGCCGTCGTCACCGTCGCGCGCGCCACGACGGCGTGCGTCTCGCTCGATCGAGGCGAAGCGGCGATCCAAATGTTCAAGCTCGTCGCCGTCTTGGCTTCCCTTCACACCGACATCCTCGTCGTCGCCGGCGCTTACGTCCTCATGACTGAAATTCGCGACGGCGCCGCGCACCTGCGCGCGTTCACGCGAACCGCCAGCGGATTTCCGCACTACGAAACCTGGGCGTACGTCGCCGCTCGATTCGTCGCCGCGACGGCATTTTACGTCTTCCAAGCCATCCCAGCAATTTTCCACACCCGCGCCATCTTCGTCAACCTCTCCACAGGAGCCTCATCTGTGCGAACCCTACCAGGCACGGCATCCGCGTTGTTCGCCATCGCCACCGCGACGAAATCCTTTTACCGCTACGTCGTCGAAGCGCAAGACAGAGTCGCCGAGCGTCTCATCCGGGGCCGAGTCCTCGCCGTGGCCACGAGCGCCGAGGTTTAAATACGCCGATGCGATTGGCATCGCATCGAAACCCGATCGACGACGGGAGCGACGACGCGGGGGATAATTATCATCGTAAGATTTCGCGCGCTCAGCGCGCACCGCGCGCCCACCGGTGGGCGCGCGCGTGTAATTTACCACTCACTCGAGTTCAATCCGAACCAAGCGCGCGCTCGGCGAGAGACTTTTCCCAATCCAATCCAGTTCAATCCAATCCTCAAACATCGACGCGCGCCGTCCGAGTAAATACCCGACATGCGCGCGCGATCGTCGGCGCCGACGAACGACGGCGGGGACGCGAACCACCCGTCGTCCCCGTCGTCGTCGTCGCCGTCGACCCGCGTCATCGGCGGGTATTTACTCGGTGAACAAATCGGCACCGGTGGCACCTCGCTCGTGTACAAGGCGATCAATCAGCACACCGGTGCGATTCGCGCCGTCAAGGAGATCCCGCTCGACCACGTGTCGCCGGCGCAGCTCGAAAGGATCACGTCCGAGGTGGAACTGCTGTCGCGGTTGGAGCACGCGAACATCACAAAGTACGAAGGGGCGATCAAGGTTGGGAAACGGTTATACATTTTGTTGGAGTACGCGGAAAACGGGTCGTTGGCTCGGGTGGTGCATCCGAGCCGGTTCGGGGCGTTTCCAGAGTCGCTGGCGGCGGTGTACGCGGCGCAGGTGTTGAGGGGATTGGCGTATTTGCATTCGCAAGGGGTGGTGCACCGGGATATTAAAGGGGCGAATATATTGACGACAAAGGAAGGGACGGTGAAGTTGGCGGATTTCGGCGTGGCGACAAAGGGAGCGAGACGCGGCGGGGCGGTGTTCGGGGGGGATGAGGAACGGGGGAAGGGTGAGTCGGCGGCGTCGGCGTCGGGTGAGGATGATGGCGATGGAGACGGGGATGGAAAGGCGATGGATGAGGAAAACGAGGCGCTGGGGACGCCGTATTGGATGGCGCCAGAGGTGATTGAGTTGAGGAGCGTCACGGCGGCGGCGGATATTTGGAGCGTCGGGTGTACCATTATAGAGTTGTTGACGAGCGCTCCGCCGTATTTCGATTTGGATCCCATGCCGGCGTTGTTTAGGATTGTGCGAGACGACCACCCGCCGCTGCCTCCGGGGATTTCTGAAGCTTTGAAGGATTTTTTGTTGCAGTGCTTTAGGAGAAATCCAAAGGATCGACCGACGGCGGAGGAACTCATGAATCACACGTGGTTGATGGATGAACAGCGCGCGTTGAACGAGACGTGGCCGAAACGAGACGTGCCGGGCGTTGGCGGTCGAAGCGCGGACGCCGCCGATCCGGAAGACGCCGTCATCGCCAAGGTGATTGACCAGATGGCAAACAGCGGCGTCGACGGCGGTTCGTTTGGATCGTCCATGACGAGAGCCGACCGGTCGGATTCGCAGCAAGACTTGGTGAATTGGATGAAGAACGAGAGTGGACCGGCGAAAGCGCACGTCGAGTACCGCAAGTCTTTCGGTGAAATCATGGATCGCCTTGAGGAGGCTTTTAGCAAGAAGGATGTCGCTCAAGCAGAGTCAGCGCGCGAGGACTTTGTGCGAATGATTGAGGGCATGACGAGCGTTCTCGCGACGACTGAGATTGTTTCGACGTCCAACGCGTGCGGGATTTTGTACGGCGTGTTGAAGGAAGCTTCAGTGGCGGTGCAGCTTCGAGTCGTCGCCTTGGAGTGCATCACCGAGGTGAGCACGTCGAGCCGGGACATCTTGACTTGCTTCGTCACGCTGGGCGTGCTTCCGAGAGCTCTCGACATGTTGCGGGACAGCGACTCGACGCTGAGAGCCAAGCGCGCGGCGCTGCGACTGTGTCGCACGACGGCCAAGGCGAGTCCTGTGCTCACGCGATGCCTCGTCGCGTGTGGAGCGCTCCCAGTCTTGGTGGAGATGCTCGACCATGGATTTAGCGGCAACGGACGCGAGTTGACAAAGTACGCGCTTGGTGCTCTGTACGTCGCCGCAGAGATTGAACGCGGGGATCAGTTGCCGAGGAATATTAGCCAAACGTTATCGGTATCGCTCGCAAACGCTGGATTGTTTCCAAAACTCGTAACGCTACTTGGAGCGACGCACACCGCGGCGCTCGAGGACGCCGCCGCGGGCGCGGGAGAGGACGACGCGCGAAGCGAGGCTGCTTCGTCAATCTCTGGATCGATCGGTGGCGCGAGCTCAATCTCGCGACCGCGAGCGGCGCAAGCGAGCAATGGAAAATACTATCGCGAACTCGTCGCGGAGATGCTGTACAGAGTCGCCAAGCGCGGCGAGGGTTGCCGAGACGTGTCGAAAGCGTTGCTCGACGTCAGAATTGTTCACGGATGTCTCGCGCAGCTGAGTGTCGTGCCACATTCGACGGCAACCAAGCTCCTGGGTATGATTCACTTGCTCTCCATGCAAACCGTCGCATTCGACACGCTTCGCGACTCTGGAGCGATTCCTAAGCTCGTCAAGTGCCTCGAAACGAATCACAAATCTGAGCATCGGCAAGGATGGGAAATCGCGCTCAAGTCTTTGCACAACCTTTGCGCCATGAGCAAGGAGCGCCAAGAGCTCGCAGCCGCGGTCGGACTCATTCCTTCTCTCGTCCAAATCATCAACGATGGACAGCAGGAGAACTCGTCAACCAAATCGGCGATGAAGCTCGCCGTACCGCTCTTGTGTGCCATGGCGTCGACGAGCCGCAAGACGCGAGAACTTTTGGAGAACAACGGTGCCCTGGACACGTACATGCAGCTCGCATCCATCAACTCAGGATGGACGCTCTCCGCATTGAACGCCATCACTTCTTGGCTCGAGATTGAACCTTGGAAAGTCGAAGCGAGGCTTCTCGAACCCGACGCCATTGACGTCGTCCTCGAAGTGCTCGAAAATTCCGAAGCGCACAATCTCGAAGCCTTGTACAACCTCATCTCCAACTCCCCGCGTCTCTGTCAGGCGCTCGCCGCCGATGGTTTCGTCCCACCGCTCATGGATGCCATCACCGATCCCGATACCCTCCCGACGATTCGTCTCACCCTCCTCAAAATGCTCGGCGTCGTCCACGAACACGCGCAGCGTCCAAAGGAGCTCATCATTCGGCACGACGTCGTCGGCAGGCTCAAATCTCTCTTCACCGGCGATTCCGGCGTCGAGGCTCGGTCACAAACCGTCCTCTCCCAGCTCGTGGACAAAATTCTTCGTTCGATGCGTCTCACTCGCATCGCCAGCGTCTCCGCGTCCTAGTTTGTTTCATTTCACAATCTGTCAATAAAACGACCCAAAGTAATCACTGTCGATTCATGACTCAAGTTTTGATGAGGGACTCAAAAGTTCCTTATCCAAAGTTCGAACGTCGACGGGCGCCGTCAGTTTGACGCGCGCGCATCGCACGCACGGCCGACGGAACGCGCGACGGAACGCGCGCACACGACGACGACGACGGCGACGACGGGAAACACGGCGACGCGCTCGATGATTCGCGGCGCGTTTGCGACGACGACGAAGAAGATGACGGCGACCTCGGCGTCGTCAACAGTGAACGTTCGACGCGTGACGTTGACGACGCGTGGAACGAAGACGGCTCGTCGCGTCGGCGCGGCGGTGGTTCCGCGATCGACGGCGGATGCGATGTCGTCGCCGGCGTACGATGCGTCGGCGCACGAACCGCTTCGATCTGGGTTGGAGGGTAAGGCGTTGAACGCGAAGACGCGGACGTTTCCGAGCATGCAAGAGGTGCTCAAGAATATCCCGCAAGAGTGCTTCGTGAGAGACACGGGTAAGTCTATGGCGTACGCTGTGGTGTCGACGGCGTTGACGCTCGGATGCGGGGCGTTGGCGTACGCGTTTCTTCCGTTGCAGGCGGCGTACTGGCCGCTTTGGGTGGCGTACGCGTTTGTCACCGGTACCGTCGCCACGGGGTGCTGGGTCGTGGCGCACGAGTGTGGTCACGGCGCGTTCAGCGATAACAAGACGCTTCAAGACACGGTCGGGTACATTCTTCACTCTTTGTTGTTGGTGCCGTACTTTTCCTGGCAGAGATCGCACGCGGTGCATCACTCTCGTACCAACCACGTGCTCGAAGGCGAGACGCACGTCCCGGCGCGACTCGGTACGGAGGACGCCAACGTCGTCTTTAAGCTTCGCAGCCTCCTCGGCGAAGGGCCGTTCACCGCTTTGAATCTTCTCGGTGTCTTTGCTTTTGGCTGGCCCGTCTATCTTCTCACCGGTGCGAGCGGCGGACCGGTGCGGGGTACGACGAACCACTTTTTGCCCTTCATGGGTGAGCAAGGCAAGAACGCCCTCTTCCCGGGTAAGTGGGCCAAAAAGGTGTGGCAGTCCGACATTGGCGTCGTAGCCGTGCTCGGTGCTCTCGCGGCTTGGGCTGCACACAGCGGCATCGCCACTGTCATGGCGCTTTACGTCGGCCCGTACATGATTACCAACTTTTGGCTCGTCTTGTACACGTGGTTGCAACACACCGACGTGGATGTTCCGCACTTTGAAGGCGACGAATGGAACTTGGTCAAGGGGGCGTTCATGACCATCGATCGCCCGTATGGGCCGGTGTTTGATTTCTTGCACCACCGCATCGGAAGCACGCACGTCGCGCATCACGTGAACCACACCATTCCGCACTACCACGCCAAAAAGGCGACGGAGGCGTTGGCGTCGGCGTACCCGGATCTCTACCTCTACGATCCAACCCCGATCGCCACCGCCACCTGGCGCGTCGGCAGCAAGTGCATCGCCGTCGTTAAGAAGGGCGACGAGTGGGTGTTTACCGATCACGAGCTCACCCCGGCGACGGCGTAATATAATGCGAGAGGTTCGTCGTCAAAATTTTACAGTTAGCGTTTAGTAGCGAGAGGCAAGAATAATGTGTGATGAAAGATATATCCGGACATGTTTGGTACTTATTAATCTTAATAATTTACGTACACGCTTAAGCCACGGTGAGCGGCGGGAGCGCGGAGGATACTTGAGCGGCGACGAGAGACGCCTTCTTGCCCTTCTTTGCCGGCGCCGCGTTCTTCGCCTCGGCGCGCTTGTTGAGCTCCTCTTCGATAGCCTTCCAGGCGACGGAGAAGACCATTGCTTGCAAGACGTTGGTCGCGATGCGCGTTTGCAAACCGCGGCCAAAGAGACCCTTGAGACCGTCCTTCTCGACGACACCCTTGATGGCGCCCATGTAACCGAGGTTGGCGTCGCCAGAGGTTTGCTTGACCGTCTTGACAACGCGGAGAGAGTTGGAGATGCAATCCGAGACGATGGAAGCAGCCATACCGATGAGCGCGTTGCGCGCGTTGTTCTTCAACTTGGTGTCTTGCTTCGGGATCGTCTTTTGCAAGTAGTTAAAGGTGGCAAACCACGGGTAGTTACCCACCCAGTTGGCCGCGAAATTCGCCGCCGCGCCATTGTACAAGACACCGACGCCGCCCACCTTCACCTTGTCCTTCAACAACGCGAACGCAGCGTTACCTTGCACTTGCAGCGTCGTCTTAAACGTATCAACCGGCGTCAAAAAGATGCGCCAGGTGGCACCACCGACCGACGCGAATCCCGTAGCCACGCCCACCGGCATTTGCGGGTAGTACGCGTCGAGCACCGCCAACACGCCCGTGTTCGCCGCCGTATCCCCGAATCGGCTCAACGGCGCCTGCACGATCGCGAACGACATCCCCTTATACAATCTCGGGATACCGCCGTCCTTATACAGCGCCTTGATGCTTCCAAGCATCGTTCCACCGTTCGCGTATTGGTAATTCATCGCCGTGCGCATCCACATGAACGTACCCACTTGGATCACGCCCGCGGCGAAACCCGCGACGCCCCCGCGGAACGCCCGCGCCGACGCCTTGCGCATCACTTCGTTGAAGTCAACCTTCTTCTTCGTTTCCGTCGTCGTTTTCTTCCCCGCCGACAGTTCAGGAAGCGCCGGTCCACGACGCGCGTGCGATCCGATCATGATCGGGGCGTTGACGATTGTTGATTTTCTTTCTTCTCTCGCGACGACGCGCATGGTTCGTGCGTTCGGCGGTGACAGTTCGGCGGGAGAGATGTTCGCTCGCTCGCTCGCGCGCTCGGGGATCGTTCGAACCGACGGTGGGTGCGTCGCGCTCTGGGTGCGTCGCGCCGAACGCGGATGGATCTGACGTGGATTGCGCAATGCGAGAACATATGGGCAAACAGTATGATTTAGTGAAAAACGCGCCTCTCATCGGCGTGACCTTTGGCGTCTTTTCGCGCGGACGGACGGACGACGTCGCGCCAGGGCGACGCGCGGACGGACGGACGACGCCGCGCGAGAGCGCGGGCGCGTGGAGTCTCTGGGTGCGCGGACGACGGACGACGGATTACGACGACGGACGACGGCGACGACGACGATTGGTTTGAAAAGTTGCAAAATCCCGTCTGTTCGTCTCCTCGAAAGGATTGGTTTTTTGGACTTTGACGATGGTGCGCGTCGTGGACGCGGATGAAGCGCGCGGGACGTTCGGTCGTCGACGACCGTCGGTACCGGCATGTGGTGATGCGGAGGTGACGCGACAGCGCGGGGATTGGGACTGCGGACCGGCGTGCGCGACGACGCTCGCGCGTTTGGTCTTGGGAGAGCGAAACGCGCCGAATTTGGACGACGTGCGAAGAGCGGTCGGACGGCGGAAGAGCGTGTGGACGATTGATTTGGCGTTTGCGCTGAAAAAGTGTGGAGTGGAACGGGTGGTGATGTGCACGACGTGCGCGGGGACGAACGCGGGGTTGTGCGAGGAGGCGTTTTATAGAGAGGATTTGTTGGACGACGCGAGGCGCGTCAACGGGTTGTTCAGTCGGTGTAAACGACGCGTGGAAGGCGACGGTTCCGATGTTGGTGACGGTGGCGAGGCGGTGCCTGAATTGCGCGTGCAAAGTCTGACGAGCGAAGCTTTGGTGGAGGTGATCAAGGCGGGATGGTTCGCGATGGCGCTCGTGGACAAGTACGCGATGTTCTCAGACGAAGACGCCGTCGCCGCGATAGGTTTCATCGGACACTACGTCGTGATCGTTGGCGTCGACGACTCTATCGCGGGTCGCTCGCCAGTGTTCACGGTGCTCGACCCATCGGGCGAGCAATCTTTCAAGTTGCGCGTGCCGAGCGACAGGATGGACAAGGCGCGACGGACGTTGGGCACGGATGAAGACTTAATTTTTGTTTCTCCGCAAACCCAGTAGAGGATGTTTAGCTAATGAATGTGCAATACTGCTAGCGTTGTAATCTATTTGGACGACGGTACGACGTCTAGGTGTTCAAAGAAGGAGAGCCACTGCGGAGACTTGTGCTTGCCAAACGGCGCGGTCCATCGCGGCAACGCCTTGTCAATGGCTGCGAGTGAGGGCGTTCTCACCGTGTAATCAACGCGCACGCGTACACCGGACGCGCACGCGTGCCTCGCGACGTCAGCTCTCGAGCCAAAGTATTTCATTCGTTCCTCTTCGTCTCGAAGTGTGTACCAGACGACGTACTCCATCGGCGCGGATACGCCGCCGATGCCGTTGACGTGCGCGCGTTGTCCGTGTCCGGGACGGTACGTCTCGATGTTGACCCAGTTCAACGGGTTCGGTTCGACGAATGACGACGCGTCAGCGTCGTGCTTGGCGGAAACGGCGATTCGAGATACGCATCGCTTGTCGATGGCGAGAACCCACCGAAGGCTTTCGCCGACGTGCATCGTAGTTGCGTACGCGTCTGCGCCGATGGCTTCAATCTGGCTGAAACTAGGGGCGGAAGCGCCAGAGTTTCGAACTTCTTCGGCGAGCGCGTCTTTGTCATTCTTCCTCGTGACGACGCACGCGCCCTGAATCTTGCTGCTCACGAAATCCACCGTCTTGTTCCGAGCGCAATCGAAATCGTATGCGCCGTCGATTTCCGGGTTAGATTTCAAGGCATTGACGACGTGTCGCATTCGCCCGACGCCCGCTCGAGCGATGATGATTTCGCCGTCACCGCGACTACTACGCGCTAAATGCGTCAGAATGACCGGTTGCGGGGATAATACTGTCCAATTCACGCCTCGATTGATCGTCATAAAGACAAAGGTGTAAGCCGCCGCCGAAGCGAGCGTTCCGGCGCCAATTTTCATCGCTGAACGCCATCGCGCCGATTCGCCACCAGCGATTGTCGGAGCGAAGAATCCAACCACAGCGATCGTCATGAGCCCGACGATGGCGCCCGATATCGCGTCGTACAAGAAGATCATGTCATTACCGACGGGAGAGCGCGCACCGACGCCTTGCAACACGTGAAGTAACACGAGCGCATTTGGAAAGGTGATCCAAAGCGGAAAGACGAGCGTGGCGACGAGACGCGCCGGAGATGGCGGCTTTGGAACGCGCTCGAGTTTCGACGTAAACATCGGCAGCAGCGGTGGTACGATCGCGACCGTCATCGGAAGCATCATCCAGATTAGAGGAATGTACGAAGAACCGACGCTCGCGCGAACGGCGCGCGAAGCGACGCCGCCCCAAACGAGAGTTTGCCCGAAGAGAAGAGACCACTCCACCGTGCGTTCTGCATCTACGCCCGATGTGAGTTTCACGTGCATCGGAAGCACGCTAAAGACGGCTCTACGCATCGCACGCGCGAAAATCATCATCGCGATGAACGCCGCCGATCCGGACAACGCCAATAGAGCCACGGGTCTCGCCACGTAGAGATCCGGCGCGTCGAAAACATAGCTCATGACGACGGGCGCCATTGCCGCCGCCGTCACGGCGCTGAACCACTGAATCACAGATCCGACGGTGATCACCAGGATTGTAATCATGAGTCTAAACATGTTTTCAGATCTATCTCTGGCGGCTTCTGCGGATGCTCGAAGCGACACCGGACCGACGCAAATTTGGTGCAACACCGCGGCGCAAAACGCGAGCGGAATGCCGACGAATGCGAGATGGTTTTCGGGATCTGGGGCGTCGTGAACAACCATGCCGTAACCCGGAATCGTGTACCAAGACGTCGGTCGACGAGAATGAGCGCTCCCGTCGTCGTCATCGCCGAAACCGCCGAGTGCGCAAAACGCCGACATGAATTCGAGCAGGTTGTCGCCCGAACTGCGCAGCGATCCCGGTCGAACAAACTTCATGCGATCACGCGGTGTGTGATACACGGTCGTCTTTTCGACAAAGGCGAAATCAAACATGACGCGTGCGTCGCTGTAGTCTCGAAACACGGCGTAGTCGGTACCGCTGTTGATGAGACCAGAATTGAAAATATCCTCGGCGAGGACGTTTCCGCTCGCGCGCGGAGACACCCGCGCCCACATCTTCAACGCCGATCTCCCGACCGACGTATCCGTTTTCACCTGAAACAACCTGTGTGGACCACCCGCTCCCATTGATTCGAGGTTGAGAATCGCTTGCACGGGCACGTTGACGTCGTTGAACCACTCGTGAGTTCGCGTCAATCCGTACGCGCCGACCAGTCCTTCCTCTTCAGCCGCACTAAAAATGACAATCACCGCCGCGCACCGCCGCGCGTTTTCGTCGCACAAACCAGGCGCGGGCATGCCATCGCGCGTGAATGTTTGATCATTCTCGCGAATCCGCGCCAAGAGCGCCCGCGTCGTCTCGAGCGCGATGGCGATGTTCGCCCCGTTGTCGCACCCGCCCGGGCTCGAATGCACCGTGTCCACGTGCGCGCTCAACACGATCGCGCGCTCTGCGTAGCCATTCTCCCGACCGCGAACATCTCGAACCCGTAGCCCCAATGACGTTAGATTCGCATACGTCGTCGTCCACTCGTCACCGGCGTCGCCCGAATGCGTCCTCCCCACGATTTCCACGCGCGTCGTCTCTTCGCGTCGTCCGTCACGCACCGCCTCCCCGACGAAATCCCTGCGCAAATCATCCAACGCCGTCTCTAAAAACCCAAACGCCGACCGCTCCGCGAGCGATCCCGTCGGACGGGCACCACCAGATTCGAGCGCGCGTCCGATCGCCCGCGCCCGCGCTTCATCAAAGAAAGTTTTTCCGTCGTCGCTCTCGTTCGCCGTCGCGTTTCCTGCGCCACCCCCGCCTCTCCCTCGCATCGACAGCGTTCGGTCCACCACCGTCCCGATCACACACGTCATCAACACCGTCATCACAGCGTGCATCGTCGTCCATCGGTACCGCGCGCGTCGTCGGCGGTGTGCGTCGTCATCCGTCATCGTTTAACCGTTTCAAACACTCTCGTCGTCGTTCCACCGTCGCCGAGAACACACACGCACGAAAGAAAACCTCCCGCGTCGCCGTCGCGCGCACCGAGCCCGTCAAAAACTGAGCGCCTCAGCGGTGGGCGCGCGTCTCCCGGCGTCTCCCGGCGTCGTCGCGCGTCGTCGCGCGTCGCGCACTGCCGATGTGGAGCGTCACATACTCTGCCATATTTCTGTCTAAAAACAAACCAATGTATGTACTCATATAGAGTTTGTGTTAGTATAATATGCAAGGAGACGAACCGCCGCGAAACGGGTCAACGTCAAACGCCATTTTTTGACTCACTTTGGCGCGACGACGACGACGACGAAACCGACGACGACGATGGCGACGACGGACGACGGACTCGAAGACGCCTTCACCGCGGATGGGTTCTTGACGCTCATCGATTCCCGGACGGATGACGACGACGACGACGACGATGACGACGACGAGGTGGGTCACCTCGTGATGGCGTCGCGAGCACAGCGAGACAAGTGTACAGATGTCGACCGAACCCCGACGACGACGACGACGACGAGGGGGACGTTCCACCTCGGGCGGTCCCTGGCGCTCGAAGCACGAACGACGCGCGACGCGGTGGCGGCGGTGGAGGCGAAACGCGCGGAACGCGACGCGAGGATGGAGGCGTGCGACGCGCGGGAACGGGCGCTGACGCTCGCGCAGGCGCAGACGCGCGCGGATGTCGGACGGTTCGCGGCGTTCGCGCGGGAGAATGAGGTGAAGCGACGAGCGGCGACACGTCGAGCGGAAGAAGAGCGCGCGGCGAACGTCGAGAGGGACGCGAGGTTGGCGGAGATGATTGTGGAGTTGCGAGAACGGAGGGCGATGTCGAGCCGAGCGGATGGAGATTTGGCGCGAGTGCGTCGGTTCGAGGAGTACTTGACATCCGTCGTGCGCGACGTCGCGGGTGGGAACGCGTTCGAGGACATCACGGATGTCTTGGGACGACACGAAACGCTTCGGTTGGCGCAGGATGATTTGGAGTCATCGGTGTCGAACGCGAACGCGTCGTTGGAAGCCGCGTCGGCGTCTCGCGAGGAGGACGCGCGCAAACACGAAGATGCGCGGTTGATGCTCTCGGCGTCGATCGCCGAGTTGCGACAACGCGACGAGGATTTACGCCGGGAAAATGCACGATTGAAAGAGATGGCGGCGTACAAGGCGCAGCATTCCGTCAACTTTACTCGAGAGCTCGCCGAGGCGCGAATGTCGGTGAAGAATCTCACTAGGCGGTGTTCGCGGCAATGTTGTTCCCGCGCGCCGGTTGAAACCGAAGACGACGCGTTTGCCCAACTCGATTTCATCGCAGAGCGCGTGCAAGTTATTCGGGAACTCGTCGTGAGCGGTGCAGTCGGTTTGTCACCTAAATTCTAAAATCTAAAGTCTACGAGCTCGAGCTCGTTTCTCTGCGGTAAACCGTTGTCGTCGAGCGTTGGAAATCTGAGCTGAAACGTCATCGGGGCGTTACGCGCGCCGGCTGCCAACGCGTTGAGCGCGCACATGACGACTCTTTTATACGCATCGTGCACGTACGTGTAATTTGTATCATCGCTGTCGTTGTCGTCATCGCACGACGCGTCGCCATTGTTTGGCACGATTTGTCCCGCCGAGACGTGGAGCAAAAGTCGCTCGGCGACGCCGTCGCGCGCTCGCACCAAAACGACGTCATCGTCTTCATCCGTAGATTTTAATCCCAACACGAGGTCTCGCCACATGAATCCGTATCGAGGTATCTCCGTCGTCGAGCACGCGCACGCGGCGTACACCTCGTTGTGATCCGCTTTGAGTTCGCGACGACATCTCAGGCATCCAAAGAAAATCATCGCATCCGTCGACGCTATGTCCGACTCGTGACAAAGCATCGGTGGAACTTTTCGTCTCGTTCGACGCACGGGTGTCGATATCCACACCCAAGCGACGCGCGCCTGCGTCGTGATGAGCGCCGCGTCGCGTCGTCGGAAACCGAAGGAGCGCATCGCCGACGAGAGCTCGCGAAACGTCATCCGGTAATCAAACGCGTACCCGCGTGGCGCTCGAACCTCGAGATCGATCGCGCGCGGATCATCGCCGTCCAACTTTCGCCACGTCGAAAATCTCGCGTCGCACACCAAATCGTACGCGCCCAACGGACCGACTGGACGCACGCGCGCGTTCCGGACGTCCACGCACTCGCCCACGATCGCCTCTTCATCCAAAGTCGCCGATCGCGACGGAGGCAAGTGCACTTCAATCGCTCTCCCTCCCGCGACTTGCACCAGCCACACCACCAACCTACTAAACGGCTCACCCTCGTACCCAACGGTCGGTTTCCATGAACTCTTCGCCGCCGACGCCTTGACGACCCGACCGACGACGTGCGCCGTCTCTCGCTCGCCGACGCGCTCAATCTCGCAATACGTCGCCCCGGCACCGTAACTCTCCCGTCGCGCCGCGTCCGCGACGTCCGCCGCGTCGCGAAGCAATCGTCGATGGCATCGTTTGGCGTGCGCGACGACGCGAACGACTCGATCGATCGTCGCGCGCGCGTCGAGCGGAAACCCAAACCACGCCGACGCGAACCTGGCACTGGTGCCTAGTTTTGTACACCACGCCGCGACGTTCGTCCCGCGCGGTCCCAGCGCGTCCTCCGCCGCGGCGATCCTGCGCATCGCCCCGTCCGACGCGACGACGAACGACCGCGCGCGGTGCCCGCGCTGTCCGTTTCGTCGTCGCTCCCGCGCGCACGACGAGATCAAAACGACGTCGCCGGTTTTCAGATCGCTCGCGGACGACGCCAAGGCGTTCCACAGCGTCAGCGTCGCCCTGGGCGCGGAATCGTCCGCGATTCGCACCGTCCGCTTGACGTACGTCGCGTTCGCGCGCGACGAGTACGCGGACGCGAGCGGGCCGGCGGTGAGAACCAACGCGACGGTCGGGGACGGGGCGGTGATCTCGGAGAGCGGGACCGGGCGACGCATGGGACCGGGCGATCTCTGCGGGACGCGCTCGCAAAAGTCGGCACTCTTGGGCGCGTCATCGCGACGCGCATCGCTCTTCTCCATGTCGCAATCTTCACCGCCGACGCCGTACTCGCAACCTTCCCCGACGCAAATCGCGAACGACAGGGCGGCGGCGCGCGCGCGGGAAGAGATCGCCCGTCGGACGTCGTTGGGGGAGTTCGGGCACCCCCCAGACCTGGACCAGCGAGACCGCGCGTGGATGCAAATCTTCGAGCAAGAAATCTTGACGCGACAACCAAAGTCTTACTACCATCAAGTCACGGCGGTTTGGAACGACAGAGGGTTTTACAACGATTCCAACAAGGTGCTGTACTCGGGACAGACGAGGGAGCAGGTGACCATTCCCAAAGGTGTGAAGGTGCTCGTGTTAAAAAACACGCCACAACCAGGCACCCGACAACCGAACGCGAACATTGTGTACGTCACGATTGGTGATGAGACGGAATGAGTGAAAATCGTACGCGGCGGAATGAATGCGTAGTCTAATAATAAGTATTTGAAACTCGCTACCGGTAGTAGTTTTTATAAGTGACAGTTTCGTAAGAATCGTCTCGAGTCTAGACGCGCGCACCGCTCGAACGCGCGCGAACGTTGACGGTTTAACGGTAACTCGTGCCCCACGGGGTTTGACAGAGCGGACACGTGGATTTGCTCGAAGTTCGGAACCAGGTGTATAGACACGTGGCGTGGAATTTGTTTGAGCACTGTCTGCACCTAAGGCGCGGTTTTTGCTGATCGACGGGTTGAATGACGGCGTAGCAAATTGGACAAGGCTCAATGCCGGCGAATTCGGCGTCAATGTTCCTGTGCCACTGGAGTAAACCCTGCGCGACAGCGCCGTTTTGGTGCTTGAGGATGACAGAAATACCGAGCATCCATCGGCGAAGGCTAGCTTCGGTGATACCGACGAGTCTCGTGCAGGAGAGTTCCGCCGGAGCGAGCGGGTAAGACGCCGGAAGCTTGACGGAGAGCTCGAGCGAGGATTCGTCGATCTCGTAACACGCCAAAAACTCGCGGCTTTCCACGTTCGGTTTGACGTTCATCGAACCTGCACCTTCACCCGCGAACGTCATGGCTGAGACGGCTTTGAACTCTGCCTCGACGAGCGTCGGTGATATAGCCGCGGCGGTGGCTGCTTCGAGACGCTTGGCGTCGCGCTGCGGCTTCATGTCGCTGACAAATGTCCGCACGATCGCGGGTAAAGCGTGAAGAAGAGCGGCGTAAATCAACACCTCGCGCGATAACTTAGCGTTGAACATTTGCGAAGGGGCCGTGGCGTCGTTCCAATCGACATTCTTCCAGCGGGAGGGGAGTTTGAAGTCGTCCGTTGTCGTGTTCTCCGGCAACGGCATGGCGCCAGCGAGACGCTTCATGAGCGTCGGTACCGCCTTCGTTTCTCTCGTGTAGTTGACGAGACGTTCGCGGCACGATGAATTCATCGGTAAGGTGAGCAGGTAACGCAAAGTGAGCGCCCATCCCAAGTCCCCGTCGGTCGAAGGAGCCGCGAGGAGCCTCGCTAACTCTTCTCTCAAACCGGCGCTCGTCGCGGGCGAACCGATGCTATCGATCGCTGCGTCTTCGTCTCGCTCATCCGCTTCAGCGAGTGCGGCATCAAGCGCCTTTTCGACCGCGGGAACATCAGCGATGCGGGCGTCCAAGCCGACGACAGCTGCTTGCAAGAGAGTCGGTGCAGCGAGGATTCCGTACGCCGCGCGGTGGAGCGCCGCGAATGCTGCGCTACATTCTTCAGAGCAAACACGCCCTTTTTCGCACGTGAGAAGCGTGTAAAGCGCACTGATAGCTTCACACGGTGCATCCTCGAAATCATCGACGTAGAGCCCCGCCGCTCTGGCGCTCTGCGCTGTTCGCACCGAGCTACACGCGAGGTTTGCAATCTGCTCCCACACGAATGTCTCTCGCTGGCATCTCGCCCGAAACTCATCCGCGTGCGCCTCATCGTCTTCCTCTAAAATGTCGTAGAGTTCGCAACCAGCAAAGACGACGCAACGGTACAAACGTTCGACGATGACTGCGCGCTCGCGCGGCCACGTCGCGAGTGCGAGACCCTTTGCAATCTTCATGGCGCGCTCGCCGTGCGACGCATAAGGCACCACGTCGCCAGCGCTTGACCCTTCTGGTTCGAGCAGTTCCATGGGAAGCGCATCGACGAGGCTTAATATTTTCGCGGCGTGTAACGTAGTGACCGCTGCATCTTGTCGCGAATCTTCGTCGAATTCACCGCCGGCGTATTCCTCAGCTTTCATCGCACGCGTCGCAGTCCAGGCGTCCAAACGACCGATGATCGATCCCCAATCTCGCGTATCGAGCGACGCGGGTGTACGACGGATGATAGCCTGAATGACCGCAGCAATCCCGACCTCTGCTTCCGACGAGCTCTTTGGTCGCGACGTGCCCGATTGGTCGCCGTAGCCGAAGCGCGCCGCTGCCGCTTCAGCCGCCGCTTCGGCCGCTTCTCTCTTCGAGATGTCATGAAAGACATCCATCAACGGAGAACACGCATCGTCGCCGAGTGTCTTGACGACGTCGCTTTCGATAACATCGTCGCCTCGGCTGAAACACGCGGCGACGAGTTGCAATTTCGAACCGTCCAATGGCGCGCGTCGGTTACCCACTGCTCGCAAAGTGTCTTCAACAACGCGCGAGATGAACTCCTTGGTGTATCCCTCGGCAGACGTGTCGGCTGGGAGTATCCACGGAATGATCGACGCCGCACGCAGCGCGAACGCATCCAAGTTTTCTCCGACGACGCGAAGAATCTCTTCCGTCACCTTGACTTCTTCTGTGCCCTCCATCCAACGCGCATCCGTCTGGTGAGCGCATCGTAAAAAGTGCACGAGCGCGGCATCAAAGGATAAATCTTCTGCATCGCTCAACGCCGACTGCGCGAGCGATTTGAAGACGGACAGGCGGACATCTTTCGACGCAGACAGCGTAGTCATGAAGCGTCGCGTGACGGATCGTGGAAGCGTCGACACGTCGATCGTACATTGGACTTTCGCGTCGGCGGGCATGGAGCGGAGCAACGTTTCCCAGCCGAGCGTGTGAGACGCGGCGTCCAGCCAGTAGAAACTATCATCGCTCGCGACAATTATTTCGGACACTCGGTCGTCATCAAATCTTAGCAGTCTCAACACGTGAACCGTCGTCGTCGCCCAGAGCCGAAGCGCTAATGTGGCATCCTCTTCCCGCTGTGTCGCGGCGGTGGAAGCGGCTGCGGACGCGACCGTCGTCGCCAAAGTCATTCTCGTCTTCTCAGACAACGTGTCGTGTTGTTCCATCTTCTTTTCAATCTCTCTCCACTCGCGCGTGACGTCGCCGATTTCTGATTCGATGTACTCTACGTCGGCTTCGCCGTCTTCGTCGTCGCTCTCCGCTTCGTGCACGACGCACTCCACGACGTCTGCGCTCTCAAGCAAATACTCTACAAAGAGACCGCTGACTGCTGTCGACCAGGCGAGCATCGTTGCTTCGTTCGCTGGAGGCGGCCACATCCAAGCGTGCATGGCTTGTCTCGAGTGGCCCCGTCCCTCGCCAGCGGTGAGATGTTCGTACGCTTCCATCGCCGCCGAAGGCGAAACAGTCGACGCGATCCCAGCGTGCGCCACCGCGACGAGCAGCTTTGAACATGATTCCAGGGACGCGTGCGCCGCACACCGCATGACTATCGCATCTAATGCGTCACACGTCAAACTATTACCTGGAGGCATTGCCTGGATTGCTTCTGCGAGCGTGACGAGGCTTGACGACCGCTCGAGAGCTTGTTCGTCGTCGTCGAGTGTGCGTCGCAACACGGCGTCCCACCAACTCTGATCGTGCTTCAAAACTGCAGCGACGAGAGAACCCGCGCGCGGCGGCGCGGGTGATTCTAAGCTAAACTTCATCAATGTCTCTGCACCACCGTCAAACGGCGTGAGACCTAGGCTAGCGACTAAATCTGCCAAGCGTTCAACCGAACTCTCTGTCGGCGTCTGAATTGCCCGCGCAAGGACGGCTCTTGCGAACGGTTCACTCGCCCGTGAAGATGGCGAATCGCGACCCGATCGAGAGAGGCGCGCAAACATTGCGTTCGCGTGTTCGCTCATCACCGGGTCCGCCAGCGCTTCTTCGGTGATTTCGCCGATTCGCGCCCACGCCTCCTGAGTTGCGGTTTTGGCGTGCGGCTTGGAACTGAGCGTATCGAGCACGCCGCACATCAAATCGAGCGCGTCCGTGTTACCAACCTTGAGAAACTCTCGCATCCACACGTCTGCGACGCGCGTCATCAACACATGCGACGCACACTCGCCGGGGTGATCAGTCTGTGGAGCGAGCTTCAAGATACCATACAAGACGCCTTCGCGCATTGCGGGCAATATGGCTCGCGCCTCATTCGCTCTCACCGCACTCGAGCTAAGAAATATCCAACCCGTAAACACAGCGTCGAGGATACCGAGCAAACCAACCATGGGAGTTCCATCGGAGCCGCGTCCGATGAGTACTTTTGGTGGCATGTGCGCTAATAGCGGGAGGAGCGACAATGCGGATGTGGCGGCGCCGCCAAAGCAACCGTGTTTGAAGTGCTTGCGCACTCCCGGCATGAAAGACTTTTCGACGTCAATCGCATCCCACGCGCTGGGATGCGCCGTCATGATTCCGAGGAGCAACTCCCACATATGCTTGACCCCTTGCGCTTCCATCTCGGAAGAGATCAACGCGAAACTAACTCTAGAAATTTTAGGCACTTGCCCGCCGAGCGCGCTTTTCCACGCCGGCGTCGCATTTTCATCTGCAGCGCGAGCCACCAACGCCGTTAGCGTCGCGTACGCCGCGCGTCTGAGTGATGCGTACTCGCTACTAATTTGGACTTTCAAACAATTCAAATCATCGAGCACTTGGCTCAGTTTAATCGCCGCCGAATCGCTATCGGCGCTGGGCGTCGCGAAGAGCCGCTCGCACACGGACGACAACGCCTTGAGTGACGATAATATACTGAGCTCAAAGCGCGCAAACTGCTCCGACTCGCTCCCATCCTTGAATATCATATCGTCCGGTGTTTTCCTCTTCAAAATTTCACACAAATCATCCAACAAAACCTCGTGCGCGACGGCGACAGCCATCGCCCGTCTTTCATCCGTCGAAAACGTCCGGTCGAATGCCCTCTTCGCCGCCGCCGCTACTTCCACATTCGGATCACACATTGCCCGCAACCACGCGCTGACGAGCGAGGTTGTCTTTAATATCTTCCCGAGCGACTTTCCACACGCCACGGCGATGCGTCCATTGAGCACGGAGGCATCCAACCGACACCGCGCATCTCCGTCGCCCGAAAGCCTATCAAACGCGCGCGCCCACGGACGACTCAAGGCCGCCATAAAATCCGTAGATTTCCTACACGACACCCCGACGTCGGCGGCGTCGGCGTCATCGCCGCCGTTTCCCTCGTCGATTTCGTCAAATAAAATCTCCGTCAGGTCCGCCATCGCTTTCGTTTTCGTCGCCGGCGACGACTTTTGCGAAACGTGTCGAAGCGCTCGTGCGACGTCTTCGTCCAACGAGCTACCGGTGTCCTCGCTCCCGCCCGTCGACGCATCGCGAAGCGATACCCCGCCCGAGTATCCACCAAATCCAAACCTGTAGGTGTACGCGCGCGATGATCGTTCGCGGTGTGATCGTCAGTCGTCGTACGCGTCGTCAGCGCGCGTCTAAAGTGAAAAAGTGATTCAGGATTGATTGATTGATTGATTGATTAATCCACGCCGTTGTTCTTCGTTCTTCGTGAACGTACCCGGCAAATCCCGCACCCGGGCTCGCTGACGCGCTCTCGAGCGCGGTACGCGCGCGTTCTTTCGACGCCGCGCCCTTCCCCGGCGCCATGTCAACGAAACGAACGAACGGAGTCAAGTTGTGACGTGCTCTCGTTTCGGTGCTCTCGTTCGTCACTCGTCGTCGCGCGCATCGCATTCAGTGTTTCGCGTCATGTCTTCGAACGTAGGAATCGCAGTGTGCGCGTCACCGATCGCGCACCGTCGGCGTCGGTGCGTGCAGTCGGACGGGCGACGGGCGGGTGCGTCGTCGTCAACCTCAACGATGACGATGGCATCATCGGCAGCGACGACTACGAAAGCGACGGCGGACGCGACGGAGTCGACGCGATACGGGGTGAAAGAGCGGTACTGGACCTGGGAGGGCCACAAAATCCGGTACACCTGCGCCGGGGATTCGGGACCGGCGGTGGTGCTCGTGCACGGGTTCGGCGGTAACGCGGACCACTGGAGACGCAACGTCAACGCGTTGGGTGAGACGAACCGGGTCTTTGCGATTGATTTGCTCGGGTACGGCTACAGCGATAAGCCGAATCCGATGGATCCAAAGCTCGCGCAGAATGAGATTTATTGCTTTGAGACGTGGGGGCGACAGATTGTTGATTTCGTGGATGAAGTCGTGGGCGAGGCGTCCTTCGTCGCGTGCAACTCGGTGGGCGGCGTCGCGGGTTTGCAATCCGCCGTGGATGCGCCGGAGAAGATTCGCGGCGTGGTGCTCATGAATATCTCCCTTCGTGGATTGCACATCACCAAGCAGCCCGTCATCATTCGTCCGTTCGTCGCCGCGTTGCAGAGGACGCTTCGTGAGACGTCCATCGGTAGGCAATTTTTTGGTTCGGTGGCCAAGGCGCGAACGGTGAAAAACATCCTCAAGGAGGCGTACGGGGACTCTAATCAGGTCACGGATGAGCTCGTGGAAGCGATCCTTTCCCCGGGTCTTCGCGAAGGCGCGGCGGAGGTTTTCCTCGATTTCATTTCGTACTCTGGGGGGCCGCTTCCGGAGGAGCTCTTACCCAAATGCAAGGTGCCAGTGCGCATGCTCTGGGGCGACAAGGATCCGTGGGAAAACATCGACCAAGGCCGTAAACTCTACGCCTCGTACGCCGACAAGTTTATCCCGCTCGAGGGTGTCGGACACTGCCCCCAGGATGAAGCTCCCGAGCTCGTCAACAAACTCGTCAACGAGTTCATCGCCGAATACGCGTAGTCGCATTTTTTAGATTTATCTTCCCCAAGTTGTAAACATTTTAAGCCGAGCGCGCACTCGTAAATCGAACAAGGCGAGAAAAAAAAGTAGTCTGTGTGTTCTCGTTCGTCTTCGTGGGCTCAGAAGGTGTATGTATGCGGATATTCTCAATCAGCGACGCCGAGACGTCCTATCTGTGGAAAGAAGACCAAATACTGAAGTTTCATCACCGCCCGCGACGAACGAAACCAAACACACCCTGGGCAACGCAACGCGAGAATGAGAGAGCGAGAGCGAGACGAAATAGAATGACGACCGTATTGGTCTCACAAAGCGCGTCGAATGAGTATTACAACGGTGTAATCCACCATCGACGCCGTTCCATAAGAGTCGTCGTCAACCGCGAAGACGGAGAGCGAGAGCGAAAACGCCGCTCGCTTACGCTTCTTCAGCCTTGACAATGTCGGAGTCACCCGGATCGGTGATGGACATGCAAGACACGCGGTAGTAGCGACCGCAAGCCGTACCGAGGTCGACGTTGTCTGTTGATTCGAATCAAAACGCGCGCGTCGTCAGGTTAGTCATTCATTCATCCCGTCTTTCTTAGGGTTTTTACGCGCGTCGCATCCAACCATCCGTCATCCACCGATCCCCGTCCGAATCCGCGTCGCGTCGCGCGAGAAAAAATCAAAGTCACGTACTTCCGGCGTAGTGGTGCACACCAGTCTTGGCCAACATCGCGTAGTACTCAATCTCAGACTTGCGAAGCGCCGGGCAGTTGTTCGCGATCAGCACGAGCTTGCTCTGGCCCTTGCGAAGGGTCTTGAGCGTGGACTTGTAGCCGAGCGACACCTTACCGGATCGCATGACGATCGTGAGGCGAGAGTTGATACCCTCTTGCGCCTTCTTGGAACCTTGCTTCGGAGCCATGTTTGGTTTCGTTTAGGTGTCGTTTAACTCGCCTTCTTAAGCGCAAGCGCCGCGAATCAATGAGGCCGATGCGACGACGCGTCCGCGAGGTCGTCGGCGCCGCGCCGCCAAACCCTAGCACGGGTATTAGATTTCCTGATGTCTACAGTATGGTCTAAGTAAACATAATAAGTAGCGAGTTCAAACTAAACCAACACACGTGTCGTACACAATTGAGGGTCACAAGTATACATCTATTAGATGTTTTAGACGAGAAAGTATGACAGTTCCCGTTTTTTAGTCGTGTCGAACGCGAAAAGCTGCGACGAGTGGACGATTTGATCGTCACAACTCGGACGCGCGACGCGACGCGACGTCGACGATGCGTCCCGCGGGTGGGGAACACCACCGCGACGACGCGGCGGACGACGATCCAGGTCCGTCGTCGTCGTCGGGGGCGGTCGATGGGACGCGTGTCGGTCGAGTGTCGCGCCAACATCGCGCGCGCGAGCAGCATGGTGTTCGCGTCGTTACGCTGGAGGGCGACCGAGGACGACGACTCGGGACGGCTCGTCGCGGTCGACGACGACGGAAACGAAGGTGGACGGCGGCACACGCGTGTTCACTCGCGGTGAGCGCGATTTTAGCGATGCGTGGGGCGGAGGCGGCGTTCGGGTGGGGCGGACGCGGGGCGGACGCGTCGGCGTCAACACCCAACGACGCCGTTTCGACGAGCGCGCGTCGCAACGCGAACGGTTTGGCGGCGCTCGGGGGCGACGCGTACGAATTCGTCGACGAAGAAGCGGGGTTGAGATTCGGGACCGTGCCGGAGGATGTGCTGAGGCGGATATTAGAGGATACGGCAGATGATGATCCGGACGATGTGGACGAGGCGCGTGAGCTCGCGTACGAAGAGGAAGAGGAGGGCGAGGAGCAAGAGGTTAACACGGACGAGAGTGAGACGCAGACGAAGGCGTTCGCGGCGCTAGGGAGCGCGGCGCCATCGCGACGGGCGAAACTCGGGGCGAGGGAGGCAACGGGAGCGCAGGCGCTCGATCCGGACGAGGCGTTGCGTCGGGTGCGCGAGGCGTTGGACCTCGAGGACGACTGGTCGAGCGCGAACGAAGAGTCGAGCGCGTCTGAGCCGTCGCTCGGCGCGACGCCAACGTCGCGCACGCCGTCTGCGGTGAGTGGAATCGCGACGCCGAGGGTGCATGATGCGCCCGCGGCGACGCGGCGCATCGTACCGAGGGTTCCAAAGCCGCTGGCGGATGTCGTGCGCAAGCGAAGCGCGTCCATCCTGCCGGCGGGCGGTTTCCCGCTCTTCGTCCCCGGTTCATCCAAGGCGAGCGATGTGAACGCCAAATCGACGGATAGACCGGGGTGGGAGCTCACATTTAGCGACGAGTTCAACGGGGACTCGCTAGACTTGACGAAATGGACGCCGAAATCAAACGCGAGCGCGCCGGGATTGGAGCGCAACGGCGGACAGCAACAATTTTACAGCGCCGACATGTGCAAGGTGGTGGACGGCGCGCTCGTCATAGCGACGCGTAGACAACAGGGTGTGGACACTCCGGCGACGCCGCACGGTGGAGGCGTTCGTCGAGGATCTGGGGAACAGTACCCTTTCCTCTCGTGCTGGGTCGACTCAAAGGACAAGTTTGATCAGACGTACGGCCGCGTGGAAATAAGAGCCAAGCTTCCGAAACCCACGTGTCCGGGCATCTGGCCCCAGCACTGGATGCTTCCACATCCCGATAAGAGCGTCCCGAAGCATGCGTGCTGGCCTTTGGGTGGACAGATTGACATCATGCAGTCTTACGGCCGAGGGCTTGGCGGTCCGGGCACGCGTCCGGGCACCGTCGAAACTGGGTACCACTTTGCGCCCAAGGGTGAATGCGGCGCCGAGGGCTATTCTCGAAGTGCGTACCCACCCATGCTCGAGCGCCAGATTGATTTTAGCGTCGCGTTCCACACCTACGCCGTCGAGTGGTCCAAGGAATCGCTGACATTCTTCGTAGACGGACGACCGGTGCACCAACTCTCGCGCTTCAACGTGCCCATCATTCCGCGTTGGCCGTTTTACCTCATCCTGAACACGGCGGTGTCGCCATTCGGTATGCCCGCCGCCCTCGGAGAGGACTGTGCGGAGGACATGTTTCACTTTGTGGATTACGTGCGCGTGTACAAGCGCGCGTCGGCGGTGATGACGCAGGATGTGTATCGCTTTCTCATCTTTTCCGTCGTCACGCTGTGCGCCTTCGTCGTCGTGAGCTTTTTCGCGCTTCGAGGCGCGTACAATCGCGAGGAGAGCATCGACGATTTCGGGTACGAAGACGACGACGCGTTTGAAGGCGAGCAGTTGTACATGACGACGCTGGATGAGTACGGGCACTCGCTAGATAAACCAATCAAACGGTACGAGTACAGTTTGGACGGCGATGAAGACGGTCCGATGGGTTTGCGTCGTCGATTGGCGGCGACTTCCTCGGAATCGCCTCTCATCGGCGACATCGCCCTCGCGCTCCCGGACGACGGGACAGGGCGGTACCGACTCACGGGTCCACACATTCGTCGGCGCGCCAACCCGCCTTCGAGCGGGAACACGGGGTATTACGCCGACGTTTGGGCGAGAGACGAAGAGTATAGACGTTGATGCATCGGCGAACGCGTTCAACCATTGTGATAGAAAACTTAGCATCTAGATTACAAACGAGACGTTCGATTTTCTCACTCTACCCAACTACTTAGTGCTAGTACTCGCTTACTTTTTACCACCCCGACCGAGCATGCTATTCGGGTTAGACCGCCCCCGTCCTCGCCCGCCTCTTCCTCGCCCGCCGACGCGCTGCGGTTTCAGCCCCGTCACCAACTCAGCCTCCAACGCCGCCTCTCGAGCAAAAACCCCGAGCTTACCCATCGCGTTCGTCGCCTCCGCAACCGCGCTCGCCGTGCGAGCCTCATTTAAACGCTTCGCCAAGCTCTCTTTCGCATCCTTCGCGTCCAAAGCTTCGGCGTCTCGCACGCACGCCGAGCAACGCGCGTCGGCGCCCTTGTTGTTCAACTGCGCTCTCGAGAACGCCGACGCCGGTTTCGTCGCCCCGCACGCCGCGCAGACGTGCGTCGTCGACGACGACGTACCCTCCGACGCATCGCTTCGTTTCGCCTCGGCGTCCAAGCGTTCGCGCTCGAGCCGTTCCGCGGCGCACTTTTTACAAGACACCTTTTCACCCGCGCGCGCGCGTTGCGTCATCTTGTTTGAAAACTCCACCGCGGGTAAGCGTTTGCGGCCGCAGTCTTTACAATCGTACGCCCCGTGCCACTGCGTCGGGTCCATGTTGGCCCGAACGCCGAGATCGGACATGACGAGCGCGACGACGACGGAGAGTGAGGGCGTTTCGTCGATGATTGCGTTTGATGAGTTGATTGAAGAAATTTTTACACTGATTTGATTCGAGTTGATTGATTGTTCGCCTCGGTCGTTCCCACCGAATTTCGCCGTGACGTCCCGAGACAAAAAACAAACAGAAGAAGATTCAAGCGGCGTCGACCCACCGACGGCGCTCTGCTTAATTCTCCCAAACGCTGTCGTCGTAGTTGAAATCCTCGTCGCCGTCGCCCACGAACTGCGCCCCGACCATGTACGCGTCGTTCTCCGCGTCGTACTCCGCCTTGACCCTCCTCACCGGAATACTCACCGCATACATCGTCCCCAATTCAACATCCGTATTCATAGAAACATCCACGTCTTGCGTTTCGTCCAGATCGACGAACTCGCCCACCGTCTCGACAATCTTCCGCTTCATCTCGTCCATCGAAGTCTCGCTCATCGCGCACCGATCCGCGACGAGAATCATCCTCAATCGTTTCTTCGCCTCTTGTCTCGCCGTCTCCTCCGCGGACGGCGGGAAAAAGATCCGATACGCCGCCTTCATCTTTCCCCAAAACGTTTCCGGCGCCTCGTTCAGGTCCACCGTCGTTCCGTTCGTCGTCGTCGTCGCCCGCGCGATCGTCATCGGCGTCGCTCTAACGCATCTTCCAGAGCTGGACGTCATCGGCGTCCGCTTAACCGCCGTCTTCACCGCGCGTCGTCCACCGACGCCCGTCGTCTTCACCGCGCTCGCCGACATCGTCATCGCCATCGGCATCGCCATCGGCACCCGTCGCGTTCTGCCGGGCGCGACGCGTCGATGTCGATCCGCGTCGTCGTCGTCGTCGTCGAGCGCGTCAGCCCGAGTCGCGTTTGAAAACAAAACCGTATACACTGTTTACGCATACGTAAA